>JACLAD010015965.1_pt1 | contig 19522 bp, 18 predicted proteins | sample 8027901 | NCBI WGS metagenome assembly JACLAD01 (sample SAMN15725071, study PRJNA655200) | protist metagenome | isolation source: fluorescence activated cell sorting (FACS) single amplified genomes of... | place: Spain: Blaines Bay Microbial Observatory, Mediterranean Sea | collected 2016-07-05 | reverse complement strand
AAATGAAAATAAACTGCAGAAGTCACCTAATTTATTTGTCATATTATTCTTCAAATCTCCTGAAGTCTTCTTCAGCTTCCACCTCAATCTGGGCATCAACAAAAAGTTTTGTTGCATCAAGTCCGTGCCCATTTCTATCGTTGTAAAGCCTCAGTAATTACAGGATTCATCCTGCATCTGTAAGTGCAGATCTGCACCTTCGTAGGGATTTGCCCTGGCCATTTCTTCATCGACATCAATTCCCAGTCCGGGAGACTGCGGAGCTCGAACAAAGCCCCCTTCAACTTGAATGGTGTTACGAATCAATTGCTGATGAAAGGACGTCTCAATTGTCTCGGCAATCAGTAAATTGGGAATCGATACTCCAAGCTGAAGATTAGCCGCCCACTCGACAGGCCCAGCATAAAAATGAGGAGCAAGCTGGGCGTTGAAGACTTCGGCAATCGCGGAGAGCTTCCTAGCTTCCCAGATTCCTCCCACACGACCCAGCGCAGGCTGTAGAATCGAGGCTCCTCCTGAACGTAGCAGAGTGGCAAACTCGGACTTGGTGCAAAGACGCTCCCCAGTAGCCACAGGAATCCGGATCGCCTTGGCGACCGCAGCAAATTCGAGGAGGTTGTCTGGTGGAATCGGTTCCTCGAACCACAAGGGTCGATAGGGTTCCAGCTCCTGTCCCAAACGGATAGCCCCAGCAGTTGTAAACTGTCCGTGTGTGCCAAAAAGCAGGTCAGCCCGATCCCCGACCGTTTCTCGCAAAACTCTGTAGAACTCCACAGAACGAGAGATATCAGCAAGGGCTGGCATGTGCCCCCCACGCATTGTGTACGGACCAGCTGGGTCAAACTTGATCGCGGTGTAGCCTTGATTCACTAGGGCCAATGCGCTCTCTGCAGACATCTCTGGAGAATGCCAGAAGGACTCAGGATCATGATGGGACAGTGGATATAGGTAGCTGTAGACCCGCACTCGCTCGTTGAACATCCCTCCCAACAGGCCATCTCCAGCCCTGAAAATGCTCCCATCACGGTCAGATCTGGTCTTTGCGTGAATCCAGAGGAATACGTACGCCGAAAGAGCCGCTCAAGGTTCTCAGGATTCTCATCGACAAAGTAGCGCTCAAAGACATCGCGAATCACCGCGGTCATCGCCTTCGGCCCAACGCTCGAAGCATAGCACTCGCCCCAGCCCGTGATTCCGTTGTCGGTCGTCAGCTTGGTCAGGATCCAGTAGCGACCACCCCAGGCAGGAGGAGGTGGCGCCGTGACGATTACGTCCAGATCGATCAGTTTCATCGCCTCAGCCTTTGTCAAAGAGGATCACGTTGCGCCGAGCATTCCCCGACTTGGTATCGGCAATCGCCTCATTGATCTGCTCGAGCCGCCAGCGTCCAGAGATCAATTCATCCAGCTTGAGCCGTCCCTGCTGGTAAAGATCAACCATCCAGGGGATATCGCGCTGAATCACGACTTTGCCCATCTTAGAACCTACCATGCCCTGGCTGATGGAAGCCATCGTCCCCGGATCATACGTTGAGAGATCGCCAGTTTTCGGAATGCCCACCAGCACGACCTGACCCCCTGGAGCGAGGTAGTGTGATGCGCTGTCGTAAGCCCTCGCGTTGCCCACCGTAACAAAGACCGCATCGGCACCCCTGCCCAGGGCTTGTTTGGCTTGTAACCAGGGTTCATTCTCAGTTGCCAGCACGAGGTCAGTCGCTCCAAATTCACGGGCAATCTCCAGCTTGGCTGGATGCAGGTCAACCGCGACGATACGACGGGCTCCGGCAATCAGGGCTCCCTGGATCGCGTTCAGACCAACGCCTCCGGCGCCAATCACCACGACATCTTGTCCGGCTCGAAGTTGAGCGGAATGCACCACTGCCCCGACTCCCGTGATCACCCCACAAGCCAGCAGACAAGCGACCTCAAAGGAGAGCATCTTGGGGATCTGGACCACCTGACTGGGATCAACCACAACCTTCTCAGCAAAGGCCCCACAGGCCATCCCCTGGTGTAGAGACTGACCCTCCTTATTCGTCAATGGACTGAGTGAATGGCCGGGCTCTTCACAGATCGTTGGACGACCGGAGGCACAGTTGGGGGCAGTGTCCACAACTGCGGATTAGGGTCACCACCACGTGATCGCCTACTGTGACTCCCCTGACAGCAACTCCGACTTTGGTCACCACCCCCGCAGCCTCATGGCCATAGACAGCTGGAAGGTCACCACCCCAGGCGCCATCTGCAAAGGCAATATCCAAATGACAAATCGCCACCGCCCCCAACTGAACTTCTACTTCGTTGGAAAGAGGTGCTCGCAGCTCAACGGTTTCCATCTGGAGAGGTTTGGCAAAATGATGACAAACAGCAGCTTGGATCTGGGACATGAGGATACTTCAGCAGCAAGGAAGGACCATCTGACTGGTCCTGTAGTTTGGGGTGGAATGAAAAAATCGGAGAGTATTCTGAAGGATTGGTGGGCTTTGGCAAGTTCTACTGGGCGTGGCTCCCGTTGGAGCAGATGCAAAAGTCTGCCGTTCAACAGTTTTTGGATTTGCTGCCATCTGGGAGGGTTGTACTGCACAGCAAGGCTTGTTGAAGCTGTTCCTCACTGATTTTTGCGTCGGTTAAGTCGGCAAAACCCAGGTTAGCTCCTTCCAGCTGAGCCCCTGCCAAGTTGGCGTTTTCCAGCTGTGTCAAAAACAAACGAGCCTTTTGCAAATTAGCCTCTGCCAGGTTGGCTTCAGAGAGGTCAGCTGCCTGAAGATTTGCAGCTGAAAGATTCGCCTCCTGTAAGTTGGTTCCTGCCAAATTGGCGAACTTCAGATCAGCTGCCTGCAAGTTAGCACCCTGCAAATCCAAACCACGCAGATCTGCTTTGCGTAGATCACACTCTGAACATTGCTGGGTATCCTTCAGGCGTTGCAATTGAGACGTACAGGCAGTCATCAACCCTACCTGGGAAACCATGAGCAGTCCCAGCACCGAGAATGGCTTTGACCCGTTGTGAAGTGAAAATTTCAACATAACACCTGTAATTTGTTTTTCAACGAGGGTAGTGCTGAAGTTTAGAAATCAAGCAAGTGGAGAGGCCCCAGGACGAGGCCTCCTTTGGATGAAAAGATTACTCGGTGCAGCTTTCGGAAAGAGTGGTTACTATTCCTTCATTCGCACTGACATACCCCTTGCTGTAGCAGTCCACTTTGTTGATGGAAGCCTCCTCATTCCGAATGCTCAACATGCTGAGATTGGAAACTCGAACATCTGGAGTGTCAGAGCCCGATTGGCTGAGTTTGCTTTCATTTCTGATGATCACGTTGGAAATCCTGCGCAAATCAACTAACTCTTCTGTTGCCGTACCAGAGAGCGTGGAGCTACGGATAGTCAGGTCAGAGCTATCAGACACACCTACAGCTCGGTTCCCACTTTCAAAGGTTAGAGTTGCGTCGCGGACTTCTGCGCTTGACCCTGCGTCTACACTTACCAGGCCGCCATCCGTGACAGTCCCTGAGATCGTCGAGTTGCGGAAATTCAGTCGGGAATTGCCAGCAACCCTCAGACCATTTTCTGCGCTGGTGATCGTCAGTGTGGAGGAATCCTCAATCTTTGCGCTGGAACCCTCAGAAACATTCACCAAGCTATCTGTTACAGAACCTGAGATCGTGGAGTTGCGGAAATTCAGTCGAGAACTTCCGGAAGCTTCTATCCCAGCGGCAGCATTACCAACCGTTAGGGTGGATTCTCTAATTTCCGTGATAGAACCATCTGAGATAGATACCAACGGACCATCAGTGGAAGCGGAGATCTCTGCACTATTGATGTTAACAGAAGATCCACCCCCAATACTTAGGGCAGGATTCCAATCACTACCTGTGTTGTCGTAATCCGGCATTTTGAGGTTGTGGATATTGCCCTGGGACATCCAGAAGTCGAGTCCCCGACCACCGCTGAGGTTCTTGATCTCCAGAGTCCCTTCCCAGTTTGTGAATACTCCTTGACTCACGCTGACAGCACGATCACTGGTTCCTTCAATACTGGCAGAGCCATCTCCGTATTTCAGAACACGACTGTTATCAATACTAATTCCTCTGGAAGCAGCAGAAATTGAATACCCCTTTAGATAGACCATAGATCCACCAGCAACTCTAATTCCACGATCGACATCAGAGATGGTAATTGTAGAGATCCAACCGCTTGACCCTGTTGCCAGGTTAATTCCGTTCCCAGCACCTGTACCGGCTAGTGTCGCTCCATCATCATCAATTCCTAACCAGGCACTATCAGCAACACGAATCCCACTTTCCGTAAAATTCTCAACTGTTACCCCGCTGAGGTAGAGGTTGGAGTTACGTTGGGCATTGACGCCATATTCTCCACCACTAACCGTAATGTTTTCTAAGAAGAGTGTTGCTCCACTGTTCACACTGAGCGTACTCTCGGTGTTAGAAGAGCCATCCACGATCTTTGCGTTGGCATCAGCCCCTGTCAGCTTCAGGAAGCGAGGCGCCAGCTTACCCGTCGGGGTCCCATTTTCGGCACTGTCCTCACGCCACATGGAAAACTGCAGATTTTCCGTACAGGTCCCTGAGACAGTGATGTTGGTGTAGCCGTTAGCGATTGCTTCAGCAATCTTTTCCCCTGCGGCACAGTTTACGGCTTTCTCTATTGCACCTTGAAGCTGTTGCTCAAGATGTTGAAAGTTCGCATTCATCTTCTCGGCGCTGACGATTTCTCCCTCACTGAAGGTGTTCGGAATGGCGTAGGCACCACCGGCCAGAACCACTGCAATCGCACTCAAAAATAACTTCTTCATTGTAAATTCTCCTCTTTGATTATTTGCCAAACTTGGCGGAGCCAAACTGGGAAGTTCCAAAAACTGCTTTATCTAGAGTATCCGGATCCTTCAATCCAGCTGCGCCTTCCTCCATCCCTTGCGTTGCGCTTTGCTTCAGAGAGTCCACATCCGTCACCAGGCTTGGCTCGGTGGATGCGAGATCCTCAATACTTGTCTCCATCGTCGTTTCTACCTGGCTCTTGAGACTCTGCTTTGTGGTATCAGAGACACTGAGCTTCGTCAGGCTGTTGGTGGCACTCTTACCGACACTCTGCACAGCCTCACTGATGTCACTGGCGCTGACCTTGGCCTTGCCCAGATTGGTGACCACGGCATTGACCACGTTGCCAAGGCCTTCTTCCAGGGCAGTACTGTTCAGATTGAGCCCTTCGAGGCTGGTGATGGCCGTCTCCACGAGCTTCTCCAGCAGAGACTGCATGGCAGTGGTCAGCGCAGCGCTGCGGCCTGTAGAAGCTGAGGCCGTCAGTTCGCTCTCACCGAGCAGGGTCATCACGGTGGCGATACTTTGGCTGATGGCATTGTTGACCAGGGTCTCTCCGGTCAGGTTCGCCCCAATTCCTTTGATGGCTCCACTCAGCAAGCTCGGCAGGACCTCAGAGGCATCGGAGGAGTTGCTGAGTCCATCGCTACTGAGCTGAGCCGAAGCCGCCTCGCTGATACTCTTTGCCTGAGATGCCGAGACCCCAGAGAGTGCAGCCAGATCGGTCTGTAGTTGCTGAGTAGAGTCACTGACGAGGGTAGAGGTCGTTTCGGAGGCACCCCCACCATCATCTCCCCCAGTTGTTGCGCCATCATCTCCGGTCCCTCCTCCGTCGGCACCGTTGCCATCATTGTTGTCACCAACCGTGGTGGTTGCATTATCGCTGCTGCCACCGCCACCACCACCGCTGCCACATGCAGCGAGGGCCAGCATCATCATTGGTGTCAGCAGCCATTTCATTTTCTTCATGGATTGCCTCCAATGGTTAAGAAGACGTTAGAAAAATTTGTCGCTAAGTGCTTCAAGATCTTGTGTGCTAGGTTCAGAAATTTTCAGAAAATAATTAAATTAGCAACAAATGAGATGTTGTTTTAAGTTTTATCATTAAAAAGTAAACTAAAATTAATTATTTTGTAACAAAATATAAAAACCATATCTCTTTTGTGGCAATCTAATACGGATTTGATTTAAATTTTAAGAAGACTAAACTAACTGAATCCAACAATGATGAAGGATACAATCAGACAAGAAGTTAGGACTGCTGGTGGAGGGAGTAGCTTTTAGGACTGATCAGATAAAATTGTAACTCAGTGGAGAAAGACCTGGGCATACTGATCCCGCAACACATTCTTTTGGACCTTGCCCATCGTGTTGCGGGGGAGCTCTGGGAGGACAAAAAGCTGCTTGGGTTGCTTGAAGCGGGCGATCTTTGGCTTTAGGGTCTCAGCAATCTGCTCCACATCGAGGGTACAGCCAGCCTGAGGGACCAATACCCCCACAACGCCTTCTCCAAAGTCTGGGTGGGGCACCCCAATCACCGCGCTCTCCAGCACTCCTTCCTGTTCATCAAGCAGTAGCTCAATCTCTTTGGGATAAATGTTGTAGCCTCCAGAGATGATCAGGTCCTTGGAACGTCCCACGATCTGAACGTATCCAGCCTCGTCAAGCTGTCCCAGGTCTCCCGTGATGAAGAAGCCATCATCACGAAACTCTTCTGCGGTTTTCTCAGGCATCTTCCAATAGCCGATGAACACGTTTGGTCCCCGGACTTCAATCATCCCAATCTCCTCAGCTGGGGTCGGAGCAGCGGTTTCGGGGTCAGTGATACGGACCTCCACACCAGGTAGGGGATGCCCAACTGTGCCCGCCCGGCGTTCAGCCTCATAGGGGTTGGAGGTGATCATGTTGGTCTCAGTCATCCCGTAGCGCTCCAGGATGCGATGTCCAGTGCGCTCTTCAAAGGCTAGGTGAGTTTCGGCAAGCAGGGGAGCGCTGCCTGAAATGAACAGTCGCATGTGCTGCACAAGTTCCCGGTTCAAGCGAGGCTCATCCAACAAGCGGGTGTAGAAGGTTGGGACCCCCATCATCGTGGTGGCCTTGGGAAGGTCCTCAATGGCCTGCTGGGCTTTGAAGCTCGACAGGAAGATCATCGAAGAACCTGCGAGGAACGTGACATTGGAGGCGACAAAGAGCCCATGCGTGTGAAAGATCGGCAGGGCGTGGAAAAGCACGTCACTCGATGTGAAACGCCAGGTCTGGACCAGGGCCTCTGCATTGGAGAGCAGGTTGCCTTGTGTCAGCATCGCTCCCTTGGAACGTCCGGTGGTTCCCGAGGTGTAAAGAAAGGCCGCGAGGTCATCGATGGAGCGCTCGACGGTCGGGAAGATCTCTGGGGGTTTGACGGAGCGTTCCGCAAAGCTGCCTCCTCCGAGGGCATCGAGTGTTTCGAGTTGGGCGCCATGGTTCTCACAGATGGACTGCAGACCCTCCTGACTCTTGGGGTCACAGATCACCAGCTTGGGTTGAGCATCTCCGACGAAATAGTGCACTTCAGCCGGAGTGTAGCCGGTATTCAGCGGCACCATCACCGAACCACTCTGGACACAGGCCGCATAGATCGCCAGGGCCTCTGCGGACTTCGGTACCTGGAGGACAACCCGATCTCCTGGCTGAACGCCAATCTCTACTAAGGCATTGGCGAAACGAGAAGCCATGTCCAGAAACGCCCGATAGCTGAGACGTGAGCCATCTTCTAGAATCATCAATAGGGCGTCACTGTCTCGATGTCGTTCAAAGAAGCTGTGATAGAGCGGGTTGGTCATCGGGGTTCTCATTAAATTTCAACAGAACTTTTCATAGATCTAGGCATGATCCACTGAATACTTTGGAAACTGAGTCATTCACGGAACATGTCGCGTTCAAGTCCTTCTCCATGAGGGAGAAAGCGGCCGAGAGGCCGGATGAAGGGATGAATGATTGTGCGAAAAAAACCCTCACCCACCGCCTTCGCCGGTCCCCCCTCTCCCGATGGGCGAGGGTTTATGATATCAAACGAAGCATTTGGTTGATCTTGCCCAAAATCAAACCGCAGGGCCCAGCACGATATCAGGCAGTCCGGTAGCCAGCCAGGGAAACAGGCACAGGATGATGATCGCTACCACCATGCAGAGTACATAGGGGATTGAGCCTACAAGAATGGTCTTCAGCTTGATGTCGGGTGCGATGCCATTAATCACATAAAGATTTAAGCCAACCGGGGGAGAGATCAAGCCGATCTCCATGTTGATGGTCAGCACAACGGCGAACCAGTAGGGATCAAATCCTGCAGAGATGACAATCGGGAGCAGGATCGGAGCTGCCATCAGGATCACGGCAACCGGAGGGAGGAAGAAACCAGCAATCAACAAGAAGATATTGATGAAAAACATCAATACCCAGCGGTTGACATCAAGGGTGCCGATCCACGACGCGATGGATTGAGTAATGAAAAGGCTCGAGAGCATGTAGGAGAACACCCCCGCCGCCGCAATGATGAAGAGGATCATCACGCTCTCACGGGTGGAATCACGACAAACCACCCAGAGGGCTTTGAGGTCCCAAAGTCGATAGATGATGATGGCCACTGCCAGACAGAGAAGTGCACCAACTGCAGCGGTCTCCGAAGGAGTTGCGTAGCCGCCGTACATCGCAACCAAAACCCCCAGAATGATCAACAAGAAGGGAACCACTCGGGGCAATACTTCTAACTTCTGACGTAAGCTAAAGGAAGAGTTAGTGTTGAGGATGGCGTGATTCCCACTGCGCCAGGTTCCGTAAAGCGACCAGGCCATGAACAAGCCTACCAGCAACAGCCCTGGGAAGACTCCAGCCAAGAACAGCCGTCCGATCGAGGTCTCTGTGGAGATGCCATAGACAATCATGGTGACCGAGGGAGGAATCAGAATTCCGAGTGTTCCTCCAGCGGCAATTGAACCGGCTGCTACGCCTTCTGGATAACCACGTTGTCGCATTTCCGGAATGCCCATTTTCCCGATGGCAGCACAAGTTGCCGGAGAGGAGCCTGAGAGAGCTGCAAACAACGCACAGGCCCCCAGGTTAGAGATCACAAGACCTCCGGGTACTCGTGTCAGCCAGCGGTCGAGGGCTTCATAGAGGTCGGCCCCAGCCCGGGTGGAAGCGATTGAGGCTCCCATAATGATGAACATCGGGATGGACAACAGCGCAAAGTTATCGAGCTTGCCAAAGAAGATCTCCGGTAACAACTCGAGTGACCGAATACCATCAAAAGCCAGCAGGAAGCCAGCGGAGATCACCAATAGGCCATTGGCTACAGAAATCCCAGAGAACAATACTGCGATCGTGACAAAGGCTACCAGTAGCCCGAGAACAAGAGGATCCATCAGCTGTGTCCTTTCAGTTCAAGGCTATCATCGGCTCCAGAGAGAACCCCATAGAGGTCGATCAGCAGTTGGATGAGAAAGACCGCAAAGCCCACAGGCAAAGCCAGGTAGGGAATCCAGAGTCGCACCCCCCATACGGTATCTGATTTCCAGTTGCGTTCATAAGCAACGTACCACTGTTCAAAGCCATAGAACAACATGATGCCAGTCACGATGATGCTGGCGATCAGGGTTAGGGCAATCAATGATTTTCGCATGTTGGGAGGAAGCAGCATTGGTAGCAGGTCTACCGACACATGGCCACGGAGTCGCTGAACATAGGGTAGCCCCAACAATGTGGCTCCGACCATGAGGTAAACCACTGCTTCGGTTTGCCAGATCGTAGATTCATTGAGAATGGCGCGGACAAAGATCATTTGACAGGTGATCAAGACAGCGAGCACAATCATTGTTGCAGAGCAGACTCCACAGATCGTAGATAGTAGATATGAGAAGCGAACCAGTGGCGCAGTCTGAGAAGATGGGTTACTGGTAGCAGTAGAAGACATCAGCTTGGTTTCCAGACTATGGGGAGGAAGTAAACAGTTGGTAGTCGCAGCTCACAGAAATCTCCACAACATGAGCTGCGACTCCTAAAGTCAGGAATGCTTATTCGACAGCTAAGGCCATATCCAACAGTCTCTGGCCGTTGGGGACATCGGAGACAAATTTGCTGTAGGAGGAAGCTTTGGCAATCTCTCGCCAAGCATTAAACTCACTCATGCTCATGTTAGCAATCTCCACCCCAGCTTTTTCGAAGACCTTGACGGATTCAGCATCCTGCTTCTTGGCTTCTGCCAGATAGTAGGCTTCAGCCTTGGCAGCTCCAGCATCAATCGCAGCTTTCTGTGCTGATGTTAGATCGTCATAGGTGGATTTATTCATCAGCAGTGGCTGGTACATAAACCACAAGGCAACATCACTCGCTGGCGTGTAGCACTTCACTTGCTCATAGATCCGATATGAAACGAAGGAGGAAGAGGACGTGTTGGCTGCTTGCAGTACCCCAGTTTGAATAGCGTTGTAAATTTCAGAAGAAGCCATTGAGGCAATTGAAGCTCCAGCCGAAGCTAGCATCTGCTCAAAAGCTTTCCCAGCAGCTCGGGTTTGCAATCCCACTACGTCATCTGGTGAGGTGATGCACTTATCCTTGCCTACGAAACCTCCTGCCAAGTAGCCGTGTACCACGACTCGCACGTCGTCTTCTGCCATTAAGTTTTCCAATTCGCCCATGAAGTCGGAACGATTTAGACGAGCTGCATGATCATGGTTTTTGACCAGCCCTGGCATCAGTGTCAGGTTGAATTCAGGACGCTGACCACCAGCATAGGATAGAGGGAAGACTGTCATGTCCAGTTGACCACGGGAGAGAGGTCGGTACTGCTCACGGGGTTTGAAAAGAGATTTGGTTGGAAAAATCTTGATCTCCAGATCGACGTTGGCCTTGGCAACTTCATCGGCAACAATTTGGGCGACCTTGTGTCGTACATCAGAGGTAGACCACTGATGGGAGAGACGCAACTCTTTGGCAGAAGCAAGACTCGCGGTTCCTGCAATTAGAAGGGCCGCAACAGCAGCACCAAATAGTTTTTTCATGGCTATCTCCTTTTGGTAATAATGCGACGCCGAAGAGACGCCACCGGAAACCCCAATTATAGGGTAGGACATCCAGTTAAAGTCCTTTCTTATTTATGATCAAGGGGCAATTTTGTCGAATTGTAATTTTTGTCAAAAAAAGTAGGATTTGTCAAAAAAAGTAGACGATTCTTTTTAGAGAGAATAGATTTTAAATTTTTAGAAAGTAATGGGAGGGCTATGGGGCTAGCTGTCCAGAAAGTTCAAAACGAACATTCGCAGACTATGTCAAGGCAGCGGTATGAATTCCAGCAGGGTAACGCTATGAGTTTTCAGGACCAACTCCAGCGATATGGCACCCTCTTCAGTTTCATATTTTCCCAAGCTGATCGCTTGAGGTTGGGCTGCGGCCTTGAGCGGAGTCAATTGTTCTTCGCTGGGCTGCTGAAGGCTCTCGAGTGTAGTCCACTTTTGAAAAGAATTGGCATTTGTCTGATCAATGAGCCATTGCCGAAGATGGTATTTGTGGGCGGTCAGGTTACGAATTTGGAGATGCACCGTAGACTTGGTCTGTTGGTTCCAGTCATCGTGATGACAACTCAGGAACACACCCACGATTCCGGAACCGTCGATACTGGCAAGTCCTGAAAGGTCGGGAGGTGTTTCAGGCAGATCGGGGCCATCTGCAATTTGAGGATTCCTTTACCCAGAACTGGTGAACGGATGAAATACGGACCATCCGGCAACTTTCCCAACTTCCCCAGCAGTTCTCTTCCCCGCTCAGTGTAAGGGTAGTTGGGTTCATCATAACCAACATAGGTCCAGATGCGCCGCAGGGGTTCCTGTTCGGTTACCTCTACGTTGACTTGATGGATGGTGTTCAAAGGGTTCCCAGCGCTTGAATAACGGCCTTCGTGCAACTCTCTGTAGAAGCAGTCCCTCCAAGATCCTTGGTTCGAGCTTCTGGGCCAGAGGTCAGCACCGTTTCCATGGCGGTTTCACAGGCTTGGGCGGCCTCACTTTCACCGAGATGATCGAGCATCATCGCCAGGGTCCAGATGGTAGCAGTGGGGTTGGCAATGCCCTGACCCGCAATGTCTGGGGCGGACCCATGAACAGGTTCAAACATCGAGGGATAGGTCCCTTGCGTATTGATGTTTGCTGAGGGGGCGATGCCGATCGAACCAGCGATTGCTGGTCCTAGGTCACTGAGGATGTCCCCGAACAGGTTGGAACCCACAACGACATCAAACCAGTCCGGGTGGAGGACAAAGTGGGCGGTGAGGATGTCAATGTGGAACTGGTTCACCTCAATCTCTAGATACTCGCTGGAAATTGCTTTGACCCGTTCATCCCAGAAGGGCATCGAGTGAATGATGCCATTCGACTTGGTGGCGGAAGTCAGTTTACCAGCCCGTTTTTTTGCAAGTTCGAAGGCATAGCGCAGAATTCGATCAGTTCCATGACGGGTGAAAATGGACTCCTGCAACACGATCTCCTGCTCCGTTCCGGCATAGATCCGTCCTCCTGATTCCGAGTACTCTCCCTCACAATTCTCTCGGACAATCACAAAATCAATGTCTTCAGGGCCCCGCCCGGCCAGTGGAGATTGGATGCCCTTGAGCAGGCGAACGGGGCGGATGTTGACATACTGGTCAAAGTGGCGACGAATCGGAATCAACAAGCCCCAGAGCGAGACATGATCCGGGACACTTGGCCAGCCAACGGCTCCGAGAAAGATCGCGTCAAAGGACTGCAATTGCTCGAGTCCATCCTTGGGCATCATGGTCCCCGTGTTCAGGTAGGTTTGGCAGGACCAGTCGAAGTGCTTGAATTCGATGCTGAAGCCAAAACGCTTGGCGAGCACCTCGGCAACTTGGATTCCGGCTGGAATGACTTCCTGGCCAATGCCGTCCCCTGGAATGGAAGCAATGCGATAGTGTGACATAAGGTATTTTTAGAGTGGTGAGTTAGCTTTTGGCTTATTCTGCAATAATCTTCTGGATCAATTCCTCGGGGATGTCATCAAAGGACGCATAGTTCAGCGAATAGAGTCGTGCATAGAGTCCCCCGAGTGCAAGAAGTTCTTGGTGATTTCCTGTCTCAATGATGCGTCCTTCCTGGAGAACAATGATCTTATCAGCCTTGCGGATGGTTGCCAGTCGATGAGCGATGATCACCGCGGTACGGTTTTCCAACAAGCGATTGAGAGCTTCCTGCAAGAGTTTTTCACTCTGGGAATCGATGGAGGCGGTCGCTTCATCGAGGATCAGCAAGGGACTGTTGGCTACCAGTGCCCGGGCAAAGGAGATCAACTGTCGTTGACCCAGCGACAGGTTGGAACCACGCTCCTCGATCATCGTGTCATAGCCTTTGGGCAGACGAGAGATGAATTCGTGAGCGCCGACAATCTTGGAAGCTTGAATCACTTCTTCGTTTGTAGCTGTGGTTTTATTGTAGCGAATGTTCTCCAAGATCGTGGTGGAGAACAGGTAGGGGTCCTGGAGAACCATCGCGATTTGGTCACTTAGGCACTGCTGAGTTAGGCTGCGGGTGTCGTGTCCGCCAATCAGGACTCTTCCCTGGTAACTGTCGTAGAAGCGGTGGATCAGCGAAGCAATGGAGGACTTGCCACAACCGGTTGGTCCGACCAGTGCCACTGTCTGACCAGCCGGAATCTCCAGGTTGATATCGTGCAGAACAGGATAGTTGGGATTGTAGCCGAAGTTGACCTTTTCAAAGCGTACGGATCCATCGGAGCGCCCAATCTCCTTGGCGTCTGGCTGATCTTGGATGCCGATTGGCACATCCAGCACTTCAAAAATCCGCTCTCCAGAGGCCATTGCTCGCAGGAAGGCGTTGTAGTGCAGGGTGAGAGCGCGAATTGGATCAAAGAAACGTTGCACATAAAGGATGTAGGCGATCATCACCCCAGCGGTCAATTCTCCCTGAAGCACGAGGTTCCCTCCGACCAGAGCAATGATACCCAAGGCCAGTCCGGTCAGCGTGTCGACCGTGGGCAGCATCAACTGGGCGATGGCAGCAGCTCGGACGGTAGAGCGGAAGTGATCGTTGGCCTTGGTTTCATAGAGGTTGCGATTGACTCGCTCTCGGGTCATTCCCTGAACCACGCGGATTCCTCGAATGTTTTCACACATCGTCGCAGTGACGATTGAAGAGGTGATTCGAGCCCGAGTGAAGGCCTTGCGCGCATGTGGCAACCAATACACTCGAATGATCAACAGCACCGGCATCAGAGCGAGGGTCATTGCTCCTAAACGCAGATCCATCGCCAGCAACACGAAGATGATGCCAATTAGTAGAACCAAATCACCGATCGCATAGACCAGGGCCTCGAGGAATTCCTGCAAAGCCCCGACATCCCCCTGTAGACGGGACATCAGACGCCCGGTTTCGGTCTTGTCCATGAAAGAAAGAGACACTCGCTGAAGATGTTCAAACATTCCCCGGCGCATATCGAATAGTAGCCGTTGAGCAACCCTGGACACCAGCCACTCGCTGCAGAACTGGCTACTGAAGTTGACCACAACCACCCCGGCAAACAGAAGGACTCCCAGTTCCAGGGAATCCAAATTCTCAAAGTAGGTCAATTCACCGTCGAGGGTCTTTTGAATGATCAGGGGGAAGAGAACCTGCGTCAGGGTAAAGGCCATCAGCGCACTGACCGCCAGGATCACTGAGCGGCGGTAGGGTTTCATGAAACCCAAAAAACGCTTGGTCACCTCGTGATTGATGCCAGCTCCAAACATATCTTCTTCGCTGACCTCGGGAGGAGGGGCGGCTGCTCCAGGAGGCAGAGGGTCCTGAGCAAGGTAGCGATTCATCCACAGCAGCGCTTTTTGGCTCATAGCATCCACTCAGTCCAGGGTTTGTAATTCATAGAGCCGCGCATAGTTGCCCTGCTGCTTCATCAATTCCTCGTGATTCCCTTTCTCGATGATTCTTCCCTCTTCCACATAGACAATCTGGTCTGCATGCATCAGTGAGGCAACCCGGTGGGAAATGATGATGGTCAATCGCTCATCGGCACCCTGCTTGAGAGCTTCGCGGATCTTCTTCTCTGTGCCGGCATCAACCGCAGAGGTAGAGTCATCAAGTACAAGGATCCGAGATCCAAGCAGTAGAGATCGGGAGATGTTCAACCGCTGGCGCTGCCCTCCAGAGAGTGCCAGACCTCGTTCACCGATCAACGTGTCGTATTCCTGCGGCAACTTGGCGATGTGTTCATGTAGTTGGGCTCGCTCTGCTGCAGAGACCACATCAGGTTTAGCTGCCCAGGGGTTTCCATAGAGCACATTATTGCTGACGGATGAGGTGAACAGGAAGGTGTCCTGCTGAACAAGGCTGATAGATTTTCGGAGCGATTTCAGGGAGTACTCTCTCAAGGGATGACCGTTGTAGAAAATCTCTCCCTGGGTTGGTTCATGAAAGCGGGGGATCAACTGTACCAGGGTACTCTTGCCGCAACCTTGTGGTCCCACAATTCCAAGAGTCTGGCCAGGCTGGAGTTTCAAAGAAATATCATGAATGACTTCTGGCTGATTTTCTCCCGGATAGTGGAAAGAGACATTGCGGAATTCCAAGGCCCCGAGTTCATTCATCTCCAGCAAAGAGTTTGGTTCCTGAACATACTCTGCAGAATCCAACACTCGAAACAGCCGCTCTCCACAGGAACTCGCCCGAGAAAAGGAGTTGATCAACATCCCAATCTGCCGCACTGGTTGCTGGAGAATCGTCATGAAAGCTAGAAAGGCGGTAAGCATCCCCAGGCTGATTTCTCCGTCACGGACCTGCTGTCCCCCGAACCAAAGCACAAGCGTCATCGAGATGAGAAAAGCCAGCGACATCATCGAGTCGTTGGAGGTGCGGATAAAAATTTGTCGATCAAACAATTCCAGCGCCTTGGCTGCGGCTTCGTCATATTTCTTCAACTCATGGTCCCGCGCATGAAAAGCACGCACAACTCTGATGCCGTTTAGGTTCTCATCCATCACCTTGGTCAACAGCGAGAGACGATCTTGAATCTGCAGCCAGTTTTTTCGGAGTCCTAGACTCGAGAGTGTTCCTCGCCAAACTAGAAAAGGTACAAAGGTCAAAGATATCATGGTCAGAAAGGGGTTGGCGCCCAGCATCAGGGCTAGACCACCACCGAGTAGCGTCAGCAAAAAGAAGATTCTCAGTAGGCCTGTGTTGATGAAGATGCGGATGCCTTCGATATCCAGAATTCCCAGAGTGATCAGGTCACCCGTGTGAACATGATCGTGATAGCCGAAAGAGAGCTTGGAGAGCTGCTCAAAATACTTCATTCGCAATTCGTAGCCCATGTGCTGGCCAATGGCTTCTCCTAGGAAAGAATGGAGAAAACCAAAAATACCGCGCACGGATGCAATTGCGAAGAGAACGAAGGCGGTCCAGTAGAGTGGGCTCAGGTCCGCAGAGGAATCTGTGTTGACCGCCTCAAAAAGTGCGCTGGCTTGATCAACTGCCTGGCCCAGAAACTCTGGAATCATCAGCTGTAGAGCAGCTCCAGTCACAACGGCAAAGATCGCAATCGATAACTGGAGAGGGTTCTTTAACGAAAGCTGCAACACCCGATAGATGACGCGAACAAATGAATAAGGATCTGAGAATACGGAATTCACGAGGCTTGAAAGGGCTAGAGGCTCAAGTGGCAGTCTGATGCCACTACGGTGCGACTGATTCGAGGAAGTGGGGTGCGCGTTTTTGCTTGAGGAGTGGCGAATTCGAGGATACGACGCCTGGATGATCTGCAAGTTTAAACGACATTACTTCCAACTTTAATATATCAGAATTACGCCTTACTACGGATTTAGTCTACAACCTTTTAATGAGTTTCAAGGAATCATAGTGGCGAATCAGCAATCATCGAAGTGCCACTTTCTTCTGGTATGGTGAGAAGAGTGAAGAGTTTTGATCTTCCTTCTTCCACCACCCTAGAGTCCACAAAGATCTAGAATTTCAGACCAAACTGCCGATCCAAGGACTCAGCTAAGGCTTCAACACGTTCGGTTGCGATTGGTTGAAAAGGAGGCCGCAGGTTGCCCCAGGAAGGTTGGCCAGATTGCCGAGCGAGCAGAGCTTTCTGTGCAGGAATAGGCGCATATTCCTGAAAAAGTTTACGAATCGCACAGACGCTCTCGTGCTTGGCTTCAGCCGATTTCCATTCTCCAGCGTGGCAGAGGGCGATCACTTCGGCGATCCGGACGCTATTGAGGTTGGCCGTTGCGGAGATACAGCCAGGTGCGCCCAACCGAATTGCCTCGATCACTGGCAACTCAGCTCCGGGATAGACAATCAATCCTTCAATTCCTAACAAGGCCTTGGTGTTTTCCCAGTCTCCTGAGCTGTCCTTGATTCCGACAATTACCTCTGGAAATTCCTTGTGTAAATGGCGAACCAGGGGAATTGACAAACCTACGCCACTGACTTGAGGGATGTGGTAGAGGTAGATCTTCAGGCGTTCATCGTTGATGTTGTCAATCAAACGCAGAAAGTAGTCACGCAGACCCTGGTCGCTCATGCCCTTGTAGTAAAAAGGAGGGAGGGTCATCACTCCGGCACAGCCTAGTTCGATTGCATGTCGGCATAACTCGACCGTATCTGGCAAGTTGCAAAGTCCGGTTCCGGGAATCAGTACGGACGGGTCAACTCCAGCTTCAACCAAACCCTCTAAAGCTGCTTTGCGCTCTGCCGAACCGACGGATAACGCCTCACCCGTTGTACCAAAGGGAGCCAGTCCCGCGCATCCATTGCTCAGAAGTTGATGAGCAAGTGCATTGAATTTTTCCTGATCAACGGCAAGCTGATCGTCGAAGGGAGTGAGGATTGGAGCGATGAGTCCTTTGATCATATTCTGCCTTTTAGTGGTGTATTCATTTCTGCAAAAAATCTGTTCTATCTTTCATGTTTGCTGCTTTTTCAAGCCAAGATGCCCTCAAATATGTTTTTCTGAGCCAGCAGCCTGGGAACAACAAAATCTAGCAATGCTCTGACTCTTGCGGATCGTTTCAAGTCTGCATGAATGAGCAACCAGAGTTGATGTTTCGCATCAAATGGCTCTCCTGCTCTCCGCAGTTCAGGATCGAGATCTCCCACGAAGCATGGAAGGAGACCTTGGGCAGCTGAATTTTTAAGTGCCGTCAACATTCCTGCCACTCCTTGAACCTGCATGATTTCTTTTTCAGAAACAGCTTCTTGCTGTTTCTGAATGACATGATTTCTCTCTAAACCAATGTGAATTAGCCAGGGTAGGTCTGTACCTTTGGTGTCTTTCGAAGCATAGCGACACCAGGCGATGTCAGCAAGATCGCGACCGACCGCTGTTTCCTGGGGTTGAGAGGTGAAGCGAAACGCCACATCCGTTCTTCTTTCCAAATCCAATAACCCATCATCCGGTAACAAAATTACCCGAATTTTTTCAAATTGCGCCGAGAAGTCCACCAGATGAGGAGTCATTAATGAGACCATTGCCTGGGGGAGAGTGATGCGGACTTCTCCAGTAGCTTGTTGATCATGACCCACCACTGCTCGAAAAGCAGTAAAGATTGATTCCTCTATCTCTTCAGCGTGTGAAAGCAATTGCTCTCCTGCGCTCGTGAGCCGATATCCCCTTGGACCCCTTTCAAACAAGGACAGCTCGAAGCTTTCTTCAAAGGATTTGAGTCGACGGTGTAGGGTCGCCACATTCGAGCCAAGTTCATCTGCAGCCGCAGTGAGAGTTCCTGTCTTAGCAACAGCCAGAAATAACTTCAGATCATCCCATTGATTCATTTTTTATTTTTGAAAAACAGATTTGATAAATTGGCTATTTTTATTTCAAAAATACGAGCTTAGCATAAGAATCTCGTTTAGAAATTCAACACAAAGATCCTTTGGAAATTTGTTGTTGGTTTGTCAATCAAGCATAAGGAGTTGTCGAATGAAGAAGAAGCTGTTTCTGTTGTTGGCTTTGTTTGGGTTCGTCTGCATCAGTGGAATTACGATGGCCCAAGCATCCAGCCGTTATCAACTAGATGCAGCGCACTCAACCGTTGGTTTTGCAGTCAAGCACATGCTCTTCAGTACAGTGCGTGGCAAATTCAACGATGTCCAAGCCACTGCAGAAATTGATGAGCAAACGGGGAGTTTAAGTTCAGTGAACGCTGAGATCTCTGTTGCCTCTCTTGACACTGATAACGCAAAGCGAGATGGGCATTTAAGAAGTGATGATTTCTTCAACGCTGAGCGTTATCCGACAATCACCTTTGAGAGCACAAGCATTGAGCCTGAGGGGAGTGGGAATTACCGAGTAGATGGAATCTTGACGATTCGTGATGTGAGCAAGCCGATTACCCTTGAAGGGAAGCTATTGGGAAAGATGCCCGGTCGGGTAGCTTTTGAGGCAGCAGGTCAGATCAACCGGCAGGATTTCAATGTCACTTGGAACAAAGCTCTGTAGTCCGCAGGTGGATTGATGGTGTCTGACGAGGTGGACCTGAACATTGAGGTTGCGCTGTATGTTCCCCAAGGTTGATCAAGTAGCCCGGATTGATTTGCCAAGAATTCAATTCAACGGCCTTAGCCGATCTCGAAATTAGAGAGGATTCTTTGGCAATCTTAACGGGCTTGCTGGGCAACATACCAATTAGTACAT
>JACLAD010008954.1_pt1 | contig 19523 bp, 10 predicted proteins | sample 8027901 | NCBI WGS metagenome assembly JACLAD01 (sample SAMN15725071, study PRJNA655200) | protist metagenome | isolation source: fluorescence activated cell sorting (FACS) single amplified genomes of... | place: Spain: Blaines Bay Microbial Observatory, Mediterranean Sea | collected 2016-07-05 | reverse complement strand
TATATAGAGCTCCTCCAAAGCAGTTAAATTTCTTAGATTTTTTTTGCTAATTCCACCTCCTGCATCCAAAAGGTTCAAAAATATATCAAAGTGACCCAAAGCTGCAGCCGTGTGCAACGCAGAGTTCCCGTGACTATCAAGAAGGTTAGGATTAGAACCTCTTTCAAGAAGAGTGATGAGACTGTCTACATGTTTGCATTTTATCGCTAGTCGCAAGAGGCTTGTATCAGATGATGCAGAAGTGCCTGCAAGATCTACGCTATCAGGATTTGTGTCTTTCAACAATACTCGAATTACATCGCAATCGTTATTTCGCACAGCATGGACAAGCCTAGATACCCACAATGACTCTCTAACATGTTTGCTTCTTTGCGCATCTGTCTGGTTTACTTGTTTTGAACTTGAAATATTTATTTGGATGGTTTCCACATTTTGTTGCACAATATGCTCATTGAGAGCTTCGGAAAGTTTTATTAATGTTTTTTCAGATATTTCGCACTGCTTTTCAAGAGCAATGTGTCTCTTTGCATGGTCCATTGCCACTTTTTGTGCAATCTTAAATTCTTGCTTGGCCTTTAAATATGCTATCTTCTTCTCATCGACCATTGTCGTTGCGTCAAGAAGGCTTAATTTCACTTTGTCAATTTCCGCTTTGAATTTCTCCAGTCTCTCGCTTTCTATGAATATTCCTCGCTTTATGGTGTGTATATTGTTTTTCTTTGGAGTAATATGGTGAACAAAAAAACATCGTTCGCCGAACTTGCATCTACCCTGGCGATACATCTCGCATAGATGATCTTGCATAGGTTTATTGCAATATTTGCAGCCGTCCTTATGTCGCAGACCTTTTTTTTGGAAAAAATGATCAAGGACAATGTGTTCATGAGTTTCAGAGGCTTTCGCAATTTTTCCACGCACGCCAACTTTGTGTATTTTCCCATTTACTTCAATGTGATACCATATCAAATTGTTAAGTTTAAATTGAAGAGGATTCTTTGAGCGAAAATCTTCGAGTAAAGAATCATAGTTTTCAATAGGTGACCAAATACCATCATTTTCAATAAATATCTGGGAAAAATTGTTTTCATCCCTGGCTCTATCGACGCTTGCGGAACATGTGTCCACTGTGAAAGACTTATTTCTGACGTGGACAATGCTCTTCTGAGTTTTGTCATATGCCCTTTCAAGGTCGCCAAGCGCATACCCATCATTTTGTGTGCGTGATTGATCTGTGCCTGATTGTGACAGTCTTGATCTTCTTCTAGATGATGAATTTTGCGCGTGCTTTTTTATTCTTGTATCGCTTCTAAATGTTGCAAATTGGTGATGGTGTTTCTCCTTCCCCACATTTAGATGAGTTACGCCCTGATTTTTTTCTGCCTCCGCAATGATGGTATCAACGCTGATGGAATTACTTCTGGATTCCGTGTCATCTTCTGCTGTTGAAATTATGCTCTCCAGAACATCTTTTTCCTGTTTTGGAAAAAAATCTTGTTCACTCGCCGACATAATTTTTCGTACGCTTCAAATGAAACACAAGAGGAGCCAAACAACTTACACGTTGAACGGATGAATGCGCGCCACGTCTTTGCTGTAATAAGTTACCTGATAAGTAACATAAAGTGGAGTTTGACGCAGAGTTTGTGAATCATCTAAAATCAGAGGTATTGCTTAAGTTTGATTGTATTGGCTTAGATTGATTGATTGGGATTGGTTTTCCCCAAATTATTTATTATTCGAATATTTAGTAGAATACCATTCATTCAATCAAAAGATTTTTTGCACCTTTCGAATCATCATATCTCCCATTTAGTATTAATACTAGTAATTTCAATACTTTCAGTCAACCGCAACTATCAGCAACTATCAGCTTACACACATATATACAGCAAGCTAGCAAGTAATTTTAACAACTTCCCTTCCAAGGTGCGAGCGCGCTTGCAATTTGAAAGAAATATCTTGCCCCAAGCAAACCAAGCAGTCATGAAGCGTGAAAGAAAAATATGGGAGAATGCGAACGTACCAGCTAGTCCTGCTTAACTGTACAAACTCGGGGGAACTGTGATAATTTTTAACGATGTTATTTGGATGGTTTTGCGTCGGAACAGCTTTGTTAAACACGCTTTCAAAGATTTTCAAAGATCGAAAGAAAAGTAATTCTCAAGGCAGATTTATGAGAACAAAAAAAACTGCAGACCAAAAAGAAGCTTTTCGGTATCGCGATTGTGAGTCGAAGTTGTTTATCACCAAGCATGAGGTGCGAACCATATTTCGTCACTTTTCTGGAGCGCCACTGTATATTTACGATAAAGCGGCGATTGAAGAGAGCATCGAAAAACTGAAAAAGGCCTTCTTAGACTCGCAGACAACCATACGCTATGCGATGAAAGGTACCCACTCTTAACTTTTTTCTTATCATGTAAAATCGGAGATGAATTTAAAATATTTACCAAATGCATAGCCTGCTCCAACGCAGAAATTGTTAAACTAATAAGTAGTAACGGGATATTCCTCGATGCTTCTTCTTCTTATGAGGTGATGCGTGCAATACAATATTGTGGCGTGGCACCTTGTAAAATTTCACTTTCATCACAGCAATCAGCACCTGATGATGTCCTCAGGAAATTTTTGGATGATGGAATGTATTTCAATGCATGCTCCCTTAAGCAATTGCGACAAATTGGTAGATTAAAGCCAAATTCAGATGTTGGAGTACGTGTGAATCCTGGGATATGCAGTGGCTCTGTTTCAAACAAAACAAATGTTGGGGGGCCCAATGCTTCGTTTGGGATATGGTTTAACTATATGAGTGAAGTCAAAGCGATTGCAAAACAGTATAATTTACGTATTGTACGTATTCATTCACATATTGGGTCCGGCACGGACCCCAAAAAGTGGGTTAAAGCTGCACAGTTAACGCTTGCAATCGTGAAACAATTTCGGCATGTTGCTTGCATAAATATTGGTGGTGGATTGAAGATTGATAGGAGAGACCCGAACAAATGTGCCAATTTGAATGTAATTTTATCTTCTTTGTGGGCATATGAAATGTGGCATCTTCAAATCATATGAAATGTGAAGATACAGGGCGGAATTTACATCTTGAGATTGAACCGGTGAAAGCTTGTACTTTGTATGCATTTAATGTATGAATAACATATGATTTTAGACTAAAAATGATTTGAACAGGGGACATTCATCATAGCAAATGCCGGGGTGTTGCTGTGTAAAATCGATGACAAAGTTGACACAGGCACTGCTGGTCATACATTTCTGAAATTGAACTGCGGGATGACTGAAATATTGCGCCCAACTCTGTATGGGGCTTATCACCCAATTTTAACAATGAATCGGGATATCAATGCTGAGGAAACCGCAGAATTTGAAAAAGTAATAATTGTCGGTCACTGCTGTGAATCTGGAGATATTTTGACACCCAAATTAAACAATGGAGAGATGATTGAGGTGCGTCAGAAAAATATACCTTTTCATATTTATCGGATGCAGATTTTGATTTTTGCCCTTTTCATTCCCTTTTGTTAGGAGCGCATTGTTCAAAAAGTTGACATAGGGGATATTTGTGTCATTTGTGGAACAGGTGCATATTGCAGTGCAATGTCAAGCATTGGATACAATTCTTATCCTCAAATTATGGAAATTTTAAGGGAGGAAAATATGAAATTTTCCATTATACGTCACATGCAATCCCTTTCCCAGCTTGTGCAGAATGAGACATGCGAAAGTGTTGCTTTTTAAATTGTGCGGGGCTCATTGACCTTCCTGCGAGTATGATGATTTCAACTTGTTGCAACCTTTCTGCATGTCTCTTTCTGTCACTGTGTAAAGGATACCATCATCGTAGTGAAAAGCCGAGGCACGTACCCTTTGGCGGAGCATCTGAGTGCGCAGGTGCGAAAATTAAAGGCCATACCCACTCATTTAGGTAATCTTACCAGTTAATGTGAATCACTAGTATATATTCTTACTAGCTATAGTAGTGTTAACATGTTGTACCAAGGTAATGTGCATCAGATAGCATGAAATGATTTGTTCGAACACAAAAAGAAATTCTAGTAGCAAACTCGTGCACTCAAAACTCCTCTAGGCTGTTTCCAAGTTTCCAACGTTTGTATCATATTATACTATGGTATTTTTCAACCGGTTTATTTGCCAGTTCACGTGATCGCATGAGATGATCCGCGGAGAGAGAGAGAGAGAGCTGCAACAGTTCACTGCTATTTACTACTAGTAAAACTATAGTTAAAATTTATCAGACATTATTGAGACATTTACCTTATTGTTTCTATAACTAGTATTTTTCTTTGTAGTGAAAATCACCATGGACTGTTGCAAGCTCTCGCTAGATGTGAGGAGCTAACAAGCTATTATTATTGAATATTTCGGCAATGATTTTAATGCAAATGCTCTTAATAAAACCAACATCACACTGTTTTACAAGTAAAAAGACTCAATAAGCTATTATACCTACTTTTATGATCATTTATTTCTTCAACGATGGATGGCCATGCATTTGTTGATTGATTGATACATGCATTTGATCGTTCATGAATCAATAATATACGAATACGACTGGTTCATTCATACATGCATTTGTCTACGTCTACATAGCTATATAGCTACCAGTATGTGAAAAGCCTTGTCACAAAAAAACACGAGTTGATGATCCAGTCAAGCTTGATAGCAGCAGCAGCATTGGAGTGTGTGGCATGAATATATTTTAGCAGCTTATGATCTATCTATCTGATCCATTATTATTGAATTGTGGATTGATCGTGCATGTTTTGGAGGAGGATGAAATTCATGACTTCTGCGTGTAAACGATGGTGTTTTGTTGACCGTATTCGAGTGCATCGTTTTTTTTTTTTATTATTTAAGCATGTGCATGAACAACGTTAACAGAAAAAGCAGATACAACTGCCGAAGAGTTATACTAGGTATGTCTTCGAGTAGAGCGTTAACAATACACCAGGAAAAACACAGTACACCTGAAAAAGTCAAAGTAAAACCCTATGTAGAGTCAGAAGCTGAAAAGATTGCTTGTGTGCATCTTGACGCTCTTCCGTATTTGGACTCAGAGTGGAATAATGACGACAATATTAAAAAAAAAGTTTATAGTATGATACAAGAGGTTGTTGCGATATTTTGTGGATTCAGTATTTTACGCTTTAGCATTTGAAATTCAAATTTAACCTCAAAAAACATATGATTTTTTGTTTATAATCACAATAGGAAATGAGTAACTTTAAACCCAAAAATTATCTCCATAATATGCCCATACCACAATCCTATGGAAACTCTGATATTCTGAGGGAGGAATTCGCCCGTGTTAGAAGCGGGAAAAAATTGAATGCGATTGACCTCAAAAGATATGAGCTTGCGACACCTCAGAGTTCGCTGTCGGATGACCATAACGCTTGGAGGAAGTCGATCAATAGAGCGAAAACACTACTGGAATACCAGAATAACAGAGTTATAAACCTCGAATTACTTTCAAAATATGGTTCTAAGGTTTGGTCCTATCATGCCAACAAAAATTCTGTTCAAAAGGATAAGACTGAAAAGGATGTAAAGAATCTGTATCAGGAATGTGAAAGCGTCAACCGAAAAAGAAAGGCAGAGCAAGATTCCATCAAGGATACTTTAGACTTGCAAAGAGCAAAATATTGGGAAATGATCCACAAAAACAGGCAGCTCCGTGCTGCCTGTGATATGTTTAAGAATGAAATCAAACGCTTCAAACTAAATTCTGAATGAACGTATCAGTTGTGCATATCTCTCTTTTTTGTGGAAGATGCTGGAGATGACTGTATTATGTCGTGCAAAACGAATTACATGTAAATTCAATGATACGCAGCAGCTCAATTTAAACCACTTTACATGATCTAATCTATCGCATAATAATCACACTCAATGTTCACATTTTTTCTTGCATTTAAAGTCCGATATACCGAAATATTTCCACTTTCCAATGCGCAATGGCATATTCAAATGCGATACTTTTTTTTCTAAACTAAATAAGAAAATCGAAAGACTTTTTCTACTGACTTGTATTCCGTCTTGACCTAAACCCTGAACTATTATACTAAAATACATTATTCAATTCTGGTAATTTTCTCGCACATTAGATCTGGGAGACTTTCTTATTGTACTTTTATTTCGTATTTTTCCCACTTTTGAACGGTTCCTTTTCTTTTTGCTTAACTCATTTTCAAATTCATCCTGAAACGTGATCTGACCCGTATGAAAAGACGCATCAGAATCTCTACTCGATGAGATTTCATCTAAACTTTTATGTGAAGCAGTTCGCATAAAGTGCTTCTTTATTTTTGCTACAGTAGCCGATGATCTAAATAGTTTATTCATTTTTCTCTCCTTTTTTTGATGATATTCATCATATCCTTTCTCATGAGGTCCTGGTCCATCAAACCAAGCTCTGTCTTTTTTATCTACGACGACAAGATATGTTTGCATAAGACCAAAATGCGGCACATCTACACTCTCACGAATCTCAAAGCTAAATTTTGACTGCGCCCTCAGAAAAGTGCTTTCACTGACATGGATGCGCTCAGGCAAGCCTGATGCTTCAATTTCATTGGCCAACTCTACTTCTCTTCCCCAGAGATCAAAAGCAATTTTAGACCTACCCATAACCCCACCCATAACATTTCCACTGTTGATTCCAATTCGTAACCGCAACCCATATCCAAATTCTTCATTGAGCTCCTGCATTGCTTTATGCATACTAATAGCCATTTCAATCATTGAAATGCTATGAGAAGAGGTGGGAGCGAATATTCCGCATGCAGCCACATAGCAATCCCCTATTGTTTTGATCTTATCCACTCCATGCGTTTCTGCTAGACGATCAAACTTGGTAAACATAGCGTTCAACACAACAACAAGCTGCACTGCAGATACAGTCTGTGAAAAAGTTGTAAAGCTCACGATATCCGCAAATAAGACACTGGCATAACTATCGACAAACCCAGACTCAACCATGCCAGTCTCTCGTATCTGTTTAATGACACTTTCAGGTAAAGGTGTTCTGGTCAAAAGCTCTTTTGACCGATTCTTATGCCTTTCCATGTCTCGGTACTTTTGCTCAACGATGATGTTTCTCAAAAATCTTTTTCGATTGCAATATTCAATTTGAAAATCACTCGTAATTGAAATTGTAAGAATAGGTAGCATCCAAGAGTATAACAGCTCCATAACATACAAAAATCGGACAAAACTGCTTGGCATTCCATAAATTGCGTAATACTACATATGATTGGGCATATCAAAATTATTATATTTCATTCTAAACTCTACTGAGCGGATGAAAATAATGTATGTGATGAATATGTGAGTGGAGTGGTGCAGTAGAAAATGCAACTTACTGAGCTCCATATCCCATATGCTAAAAAAGATGCAGTTACGATCAGATTGAACATAAAGTTCTGAATGTGCGGCAAAGATGTGAAAGTATTGACGACAACTAACTCCATAGTGACAAAAAACATGAAAAGTCTTGACTGGGATAAAAATGCCTTTGGATGCAATATATGCATATCGATCACAATTAACGAATGCACAATACAAGAAAGCTCATAAAATCAAATGTTAACCTGCACTAGATGCCCGGAAACAATTATCGTTAATGCAATCCAAGATACTGCGATATATCCTTTTCTTTGAAAATCATAGATTGGGTTTTTTTGTTTTTCCCCCTCCTTTTTGGGCTCTGTGTCAGTACTTGAATTTGTCATCTTTTTGTTCACTGTATCAATTTGATCATAATATCCGTTTGTGTTTGCCGTTTTTTTGTACTTATTCACTGGTGTTAAGAACAAAATATATGCAATAAGAGTAGGTAAAATCAAAAACTGTCCTATACCTGAGACGACACTTGCACAAGAAAATGAACCGCATGTTTCATTTACATAGACAAACGTAGACGGTCTAAAATAGGCAAATGTTTTTTCATTGTGGAATGCACTGATTGTAACGGCTTCAAGTCCCACAATAAGAAAGAGCAGATACACAAGCCACCACAGCTGTATAGTTCCGCGTGATTCAAGAAAATTTTTTTCCATGAAGGATTTATTCAAGTAATGCAAATGCAGTTTGTCATCATCTATCTTTCCACATGAAAATCTTGAAGATGCATACGGAGAATAGAACCGCTTCCTGCTGGTAAGGTCTATCATTTGCTTGTCATGTATAAGCCCCAAACTCAATATAGATGAACTGCGTTCTTCTTGGTCTGACTCTGTACTAAAAGCATTTTGCTGAGGTAGTAAGGTCGTGTGACTTCTTCGAATGGAAGGTTTTCTAACATGTGGAGCGTCAAGACTATCAGATTCAACAACGCCGCTCTCAAGGAGCAATACTGAATTTTGGTGGACCTGTTTATCAAAATTTCTGGTGTATGTGGGTACAGTCAAAATCATTGGTTCCATGAAACCCTTTCCTTTAACTTTAATACTTCCTTTAGGATGCTGCATCAATTTTAGATCCATTGATTTCATCATCAGTGCTGCTGTTTCTTTTGTTACCATGATTTGGTTATCTGGACAATGAGACATCATTCTTGACGCAGTGTTTACAGTATCTCCAAAAACGTCAAATGTAAATTTAGTTTTTCCTATTACACCAGCCACAACTTTCCCGCTAGCTATTCCTATTCGCCATCCTAGTTCATAATCGCTTTCACTTGCAAAATCTTGATTATATTGTTTTATTGTGTTCACAATTGCTATCGCCAACGTTCCCATGCGCTCGGCATGATCTGGTGCAGCAATGGGGAGGCCTGATGCAGCCATGTAGTCATCTCCTATTGTTTTAATTTTTTCTACGCCATATTTAGCGCACAGTTCGTCAAACCGGCATACAAGCTCGAAAATATAACGATAATTTTCCTCTGGATTTGTACTGTGCTTATCGACCCCAACAACATATGCAAACATTATGCTGCAAGAGTCATATTGATCTGCTGATGTCAAGCCGGATTCTGTGATTTCCTTTGTTATACTTGGAGGGAGAACATTATTCAAAAGTAAGGTGTAAAATTTTTGTTCGCTGGCAATATCCTGCATGGACTTCACCAATTTCGTCGTAACTTCTTCCGTATCAGATCGCTTTATTTTAAGATATATCAAAGGCAAAAGCATACCAACCGCAAAACCAAACAACAAGATCGCTTGCGATAGTACATCACTGGAGGTGTGGTTTTCATAAACGTTTTCCAAGAAAAGAAAAAAAATACCAGCAGTCAAAAATGTCTGAACGCAGATAGATCCCGCACTGATAATGCAATAAGATATTTTCATGCCAGAGTATACGTATACATATGCAATCAAAAGAATCATCTGAGGCGTCATTGTTGATCCCATATTAGTTGCTATCTCAGCACCGTTTACGCCCACACCGAGAAAAGTGAAAAACAAAACTTGACAAGGTAGTCTTGCTTTAGGTTTATTTTCGAACAACGATCTCTTGGCTCGAAAAAATGTCGTAACACTAAAAATGGCCCAAATTACAACCATATACGCACATTGACAACCAAACACAACCCAGACATGCCATACAATATCGCTAACGTAGAGGTTTTCTGAAAGTTGTGGATTATAGTCGCCAGACTTGTTAAGTACCAGTAAGCTCTTGCAATTTGTTTTATGTATTTCAAATGAAGAAGGTTCCGTAACTTCACAATAGTATGTGCTCTGCTGCACAACTAGTCCCCATTTCATAGCACCCATTAATAACATGCCTGCAACTAATCCAAGAGATGACAGTATTGACTTTTTTATTATTTTTTTTGATTCATCCGGATCGATATTATCGTCTTTTTTTTCAAAAAGTTCTTGAGCCAGATCCCCCATTGCTAAAGACTGCCGACCTGTTGAAAGACTGCGAGTATTTTTTTTTATATCTTTTCTTACATTTTCAGAAGCATCGTTTTTACTTTGAGCTTTCTCGGTAGACACCATTTCTAATTCTGTGTGCTTTGATTCCATAATGGTTGTGGTTGTATTGAAAAACAAATATTACGATATTTCCGCCATTGACGGCTTTTTTTGGATTGAACGCAAATCATGAAACGGTGTTGCTGTAATTACCCCGGAGAATCAGGGGACCCGACACAAAGAACCATTAAGTTCAATTTGGTTTGGTTTGATTTGATTTAGTCCAATGCAAGCAGTACACTCGTGCCCATCCAGAAAGGAGATGGCTGCGACTGATGATTATCAATTATTCAATTATTAAAATTAATTCATGAATATTCGAATTTCCCCCTTTGCAGCTGTAAAACAGAGAGAGAGAGGTTACGGAAAACTAAAACTGCAAAAAGGGCAATTTTTACTGCAGCTAGTAATTACGGCCGTACGGAAGGGCAGCAGCTAAAAGCATCTTTCTGATGAGATGGAGGAAAGCTTATAGCTAATATTTTAATCCCCAAGCATAAGACCCGAAGGTTGTCTGACGACGGTGGCCCTTCCCAAACTTTAATTGAAAGTGAGCGTTTTAAGGAGTCTTATTTGCATATACTTTTTCGATTTTTGTCACATTTAAGTAGCGAAATTTTACATACGATTTTGTCCCGTTTTAAGTAGTGTATTTTACATACTATTTTGTCCCGTTTTAAGTAGTGAATTTTACATACTATTTTGTCCCGAAATAACTAGCGAAAATTACATACGATTTTGTACTGAAATAACTAGCGAAAATTACATACGATCTTGTCCCCTTTTTAGTATGTCTTCGAAGATACGTTAAATGTCCGACTTGTGTGTTTTTAGTATATACTTTAACATATGTTAGGACAAGATAGAGTTCGTTTTTACCGGTATTATGAGCATGTATCGGACATTTCCCTGACTGATTTGAACCATTAATAAAAATTAAATTGATGAAACCATTTGGTGATCAGGGACAGAAATGAAGCAAGTTATGTTTCTTGTAATACATACCTACGTAGTCTCTCGGCTTATTCTTGTAATACGTAGCCCCTCGGCTTAGTCTTATGCTTGGTGGGACTTTAGCCGCGCATTATTGATTATTAATCGTCATTCAATCAATATTTGGAGTTTGGATGATCTGAAAAATGAAAAGTGGAACATCTTGACAGATTAACTGGCGCTGAAAACAGACAAAAAACATCCCCAACATTTTTTTAAGCAGCAAAACGCGCAAGCATTATATAATATTAGCAAACAACGCACGCGTTGTGCGTGTGTTTTTTTTTTTTTTTTTGATAGGAGCTCATGCCTGGTAATCCGCGAGCGCGTTTGGAGGGACCTTCACAGAGAAGAAAAAAAAGAGAAAGGAGAGAATTATGCTAGAAGGACCCCTTCGTACTGTCGTTTCACTCGTTAAACCATTCGATGTACGCGTGCGGGGATAAGATAAAAGCAGGCGCGAGGCTCGTTATTTTGAGTTTTGAGCTTGCTTGCTCTCATTTTCTTTTTTTGCGGTTTGCCAGATGGTCTTCTTAACCTTAACGGGGCGCATGCGCAACGATAATATGCGGCCCTTCGCGTAGCAAAGAAACACTGTATGCTCATGCGTAAGGACGGGAGGACCAAACAAAAGAAGAAGAGGGACGACAAAAAAAAAAAAAAAAAAACAAAAGCCGTCCCCCCTCAGCTCCATCACACCATCCACATGATCATCCTGCCCCTCTCATCCTTCTCAGCATCTCATTCCTACCAGAAATGTATCGCGTAATGCGATAAGAAGTGTCTACTACAAGTGCATTGACTGTACATAGAAATATGGTGCATCTCTGCTTTGAAAGTGAGGGAGAATGAGGGGGAGGAGGTTTGGAAGGGTTTGCAGCAGATTGAGGTCCAATGGAAAAAAAAGTTTATCTGTTCCTTTTTTCGTTGTTTGTTGCTGTTGTTGTTGTTTGTTGTTGTTGTTGTTGTTGCTGTTGTTGTTGTTGCAACTCGTTCGTTCCTCGTTGAACAACGAACTGTTCATCTCCGTGTTTTCATGTTTTCATGTTTTCATGTTTTCATGTTCCTCATGCTCAATCTATGTCTCCCGCGCAATGGTGCGGTCAAGGCACGAATACGTGTTCATCAACATCGCCGTCAAACGAATATCGGATTTCTAGATCCGAGTTGCGAGCAAACAAGCATCCGAAACTGCTATTCCATGGGAAATCTTGTAGGAGCCAGAGAGCAATATTCTCATACTAGTAGATTATCAAATGGACAGAAAAGCAAACTTTTACATCTCTACCTACTGGGGCACTCGAAAATCATGACGTGCACTAATTTGGCCCCTGTGGTAATTTTTGCCTTTCTCCTCCCGCTCTCCCTCGCAATTTTTCCGCTTCACAGCCGAAAAGAGCTTAAAGATGCGTTGGATATTTGCATATCATCGGATCCGACGGGCCACGATTGCCATCACAATGGAAGTCACATATCGGAGTGGGACACCTCCCAGGTAACAGACTTCAACTCCCTTTTCTCAAATATGAGAGAGTTCAATGCAAACATTGGACTCTGGGACACTTCAAGAGTTAAAGGAACGTGGAACACGTTCCAGAATGCGAAGGCTTTCAACCAAGATATTGGAAGATGGAACGTTGGTAGTGTTGTAAATTTTGCATGGACCTTCCAAGGTGCAGACTCTTTCAACGCAAACATATCTGAATGGGATGTTCAAAGTGGTAAATACTTCGGTGGAATGTTCAGATTCGCGAAAAATTTTAACGCTCCAATCGGCGAATGGGATATGTCTTCGTCAGTAGACACCACCATTATGTTTGAAGGCGCCTCTGAATTCGATCAGAACATCGGAAACTGGGACGTCTCGCGCGTTGGAAGAATGAAGCAAATGTTTAGTGGCGCCACTGAATTCAATCAAGATATTGGCAAATGGAACGTGGAATACGCAAAGGAACTGCAAGGCATGTTTTCCGGTGCAGCAAGCTTCAGCCAAGATCTTGGTGAATGGAAAATTAGCTCAGACGGACTTCAGAAATCCGCTGACATGTTCGCAGGAGCTACGAGCTTTTGTGAGAGGTACGCGCCTCCAGGCATTGTTGTGCGGAAGGGTCTCAAAGGCGAGGATGGAGCGTGCTGCTCCGATTGCCCACCATCATTGTTTCAGCCTCAAAGCCGAAAAGAGCTTAAAGATGCGTTGGATATTTGCATATCATCGGATCCGACGGGCCATGATTGCCATCACAATGGAAGTCACATATCGGAATGGGACACCTCCCAGGTAACAGACTTCAACTTCCTTTTCTCACATATGAAAGAGTTCAATGGAGACATATCAAAATGGGAGACGTATCGTGTGAAAAGTTTTGGTCAAACATTCAGAGACGCGAGAAGCTTCAACATTGATATTGGAAAATGGAATTTATCTTCCGCAGAATCTCTTCATTTAACATTTGGGTATGCGACTTCTTTCAATCAAGATATATCTAATTGGTGTACGTCTAAAGTGACGATAATGAGAGGTACATTTTCCGCGGCATATGTTTTCAATAAAAATATTGCGAAATGGGATACAAGTCGAGTGACCACTATGGATAGCATGTTTCACAAAACCTATGAATTCGATGGTGATATCCGCAAGTGGAATGTTTCGAACGTAGTTGACATGAAGGGCATGTTTTCCATTGCAAAAAAATTCAACCAAAATATTGGCAAATGGGACACTTCGAGAGTGACGAACATGAATAAAATGTTCGAAAAGGCCCTTGCGTTTAGACAAAATTTACGTTGTTGGAGTGTGAGCTCCGTATATACTGCAACAGACATGTTCTATGACGCTGAGAGTTTTTGCCATCGATATACTCCCAGATTTAATTTTAATAGATCTTCATGCTTTCATTGTCAATGCTGCATTAAACTATGCTCAGAATCTGACAATATAACGTGCACAAATGAAAACACCAATCCTTCCTCCAAGACAACCGTTGTGATGGGGAACGAGATGGGATGTCATTGCGAAGTGTTCATAGATGTTTCGGGGCCGCAAGAATTATACGGGAGCAGATATTGCGCGTTAAATTATTTTTACGGCGCTTTGGCAATGAACGCCACGGGGACTGAAAAACTGGTCATTGAGAACGTCAGTGGGTGTGCACCGGGATGTACGCTTGCAAGTTTCGGAGAAGACTTAGAACACCAAGGGTGTTTCCAAAAGACGTTTATCCAAAGACCAATCACGTCATTGGACCCTGCCACGGATTCCGCATCACCAGCCACTTCCACAAGCGTTGCTCCCAGCGCCAATCCTTCACCCAAGACAACCGTTGTGATGGGGAGCGAGATGGGATGTCATTGCGAGGTGTTCATAGATGTTTCGGGGCCGCAAGAATTATACGGGAGCAGATATTGCGCGTTAAATTATTTTTACGGCGCTTTGGCAATGAACGCCACAGGGACTGAAAAACTGGTCATTGAGAACGTCAGTGGGTGTGCACCGGGATGCACGCTTGCAAGTTTCGGAGAAGACTTAGAACACCAAGGGTGTTTTCAAAAGACGTTTACCCAAAGACCAATCACGTCTTTGGACCCTGCCACGGATTCTGCATCACCAGCCACTTCCACAAGTATAACCCGTACGCCACAAAATCCTGAAAAAGAAGGAGACAATGACAAAATGCAGTGCAAATGCAACAAATCAACCTATTTGGGAAGCAATCTGACTGTGTGCGAGAGGAATCATGTTGAAGGTCATGTTGATTGGTCATACTGTTACACTAAGGCACAAGCACAGAACGAGTGCGCCAGAATTGGGAAAGAGCTTTGTCGTCAAGAAGATGTGACACCTTCATGTAAGTATGGATGGACTCAAAACAAAGGTATTGGTTACTGGTTTGAGGGCATTTTTGAAGGTTGTGGCCAGAAACATGGCAAACATTGGTACACTGATGTGGCAAATCCGAAATTTTCAGGCGCGCATTGTTGTTGCCCAGCTTGCTCTTCCCATGTTTCCACAACGTCAAGAGTGGTGTCAACAACATTGCCTATGGAGACTACTCCTGATGATGAAAGTCATCCTTGTTACACAATTCATCATCTTGATTATCGAACTTTATACTTGCCCAATGATTCCATCTGCAGATCTAGAGGTAAAGATTGCAAATGTGTTCAAGGTCAGGCGGAACTAGATGCTTGCGTATGCCCTAAAGAAACGAGCACAAGTCAGTCTACATCGACCAGAATAAGTGTCGCCCCCACCACAACAACACGGCTCCAAACAACAACGATAAGAAAAGATGGGTATACTTCTGATATTTATACATCGCCAAAGCCAACCCATAACCATGAATTTTTGAAAAATATATCAAGCCGAAAAATATGTGCTATCTTAGAATGTTGGTGCCGTGTAATCCATGGAGTGAGTGAGGATGATAGAACAGAAATCAGCAGCATACAGTGCATGGGAGAATACGCGACATGCTGCACAAATGCCTCAGACGATAATAATATTTGTTGCACACTTTTAAATGATCGTAGAGATGAAAATAGTGAAAAAACCCAAGTGCACGCCATAAACACGCTTAATGCGAATGAATTTAACAAAAGAGCAAACAAAACCTCCTTGGAACTGCTTCTGACTATTGAAAATTTAAATGCATCACTGTTTGTCAGCCCAAATGGAAATAATGATTGGTTTGTATCGATCGCCAGCTATCTTTCTACAGAAATATCGGACACAATGTTGGAAGGGCTGCCAGATGTGAATGTCTCAGTTAGAGCAACTGTATCTAATAATACAGGCACCAGCGAAGGTAGAAATTGCAAAATTGAAAATTGTTCCATGGACATCTTACTAAATTTTAGTGTCAACAAACAAGATAATGATTTTGTACAATCAGTCTTAAGTGATGTGCATGCAATAAATGAATCAGCCACATCCGCAGTATCTACCAATTTTCTAGCACTACCATTATTTTCAATGTATACACCAAGACTTGTCAGCATGGATTGGGTGTGCATTTCGTGTATTAACGTGACGGTAAGTGGCGTTGAAAACGTTCCTGGCCTTATGTTCTTCTTACGGCAAGACGGGAGAAAAAGTCGAGTTTTTTATGTACAAGAAAGAACTACGTTGGTGGTGCCTTTTACAATCGATGCAACGCGCACTTGGTCTGTAGAATTGCACGAGCTTGATGAATCTGGCTCTTGCACGCCGTTTCCAAATGGAGAAACACGAGAGTATAATATAAACATAATTTGTGCACCTGTTGGTGATTCCGCACCCCTGCCAGAGTACAATATCAAACAATTCGATGATAAAGATGCAGAGATGACGCTTGACGATATAATTATTGTGATCTCATCAGTTATTGGAAGCGTTTTACTTTTGATAGTGTTTGTTGTGATCTACATCTGCCGATGGAGAAGAAGGATGCGTAACTCGATACACAGGCTAGAAGCATGGGTTCATGAAAATTATGATGACAGTTTTAGCAAATACGCTGCAGTACCTAGTACATTGCGAATTAAACCTACCTGGTCGACCTCAGATTTCAGAAAACAATCCGTTTTGATCAGCTGGCTCTGCCCTGATGATTGCAAGTACCTAGTGAAATCCGTAGTGGTAGATTACGCCATCACACACATCTCAAAATCGTCGCATGAAGATTCAGCATACACCATTCAACCTATGCAGCTGATGAAGGCAGAAGATGCAATCGAAGGTGCCGAATTCTCAGACAGGTTTGTAAGATGGGTATGTGAGATAAGTCTTAATTCGCCTTGCGCTCACAGAAACACGAAGATTGTCATAAGACGGTTCCAGATAAAATACCGCCGTCGTCTTTTGCTTCCAAGGCTCGTGGATGAAAATGACGGTTTTGGCTGGAAAATTCAGTGGAAAGATGCAGGTAAAGACTTCGCAGTTTCTGACGATGGGTTTTTTGACAGCGCTGATTTACAGGTGCCATGGGTATGCTCCAAAAATTCTCGTAGAATTTCGAAGAGTTCAACCAATAGAAGGCGCAGAATGTCACTCCATCACGGAGGTGGCACTCTACATTCTACCGATGCCCCGTTTGCGATAAAACCTGCCAGAGACATGGATCGTGCTCATGTCAAACTTTCTTCGAACGGCCACAAAAGTCGCCAGCGTTCAAGGCATAAGAGGCAGAAGGTGATCCCCTTATCTATAGAATATGATGCATATATTTCGACTTCTGGAAAAGACGACTTTTCCTCCAAAGCGGCTAAAATATTGTCAATGAATTTGAAGGAAATGTACGGCATAAAATGTGTCAGTGGCGATTCTCTCCGTTACAAATCTGAGGTCGAAAAGCATGAAATAATTGCGACTACAATCAAGTCATGCCAATTCTACGTATGCCTTCTTGACACACATTTTCTGAAGAGTGCCCAGAAGCTTAAAGAGCTTTATCTCGCGGAAAGTTTCGGTAGCAATATAATACCAGTTTTGCTCGGTGAAAACGTATTTGCAGATGATGAGAGCGAATCTATGTTGGGAGTTAAGTACACAATCTCCGGCCTCGACTTCGTTTGCGCTGACCTAAAAGCTCTTCAAATAGACCCAATAGCGCTCCATAACATGAGAGATGATGTGTGGGATTCGATGCAGTGCTACAACAACAAATGCAAAAATTCAAGACAGATGTATCGAGAAATTAGCGCTCCTACATTGAAAGACATTAAGAAAGACGACTTACATTCGTACCTTACAGAGGCTGCGAGTGAATTTTGCCGCGACTCCGGAGTGACAGTTGGAACAAAACTCTCATCAAGAATGAGCAATAAAATCGCTAGATTCACCGATCGCCTTTGGAGAACAGCATTGCACAACCGCAGCACCGGCAATGTAAAATTCATTGGAATGAATTCTGATGATAGTGGCAAGCACACAGATGACGCTGTATCGTTTAACACATTTCGAACATTGATAGGTCCAATACGGAGGCACCTTTCCAAAATGAAGAAGGTGGTTGAAAAATCGAAGGAAAAGTTGCAAAAGAAAACCATTAAAAAAATGAAGTACTCCAAGGCTCGAATAACCGACCCAACTTTAGCAAGGTCGAGTCGAAAAGGTGGAAGGTACGAAAAAAGAAAGAAGGACACACAACAGGTAACCAAAGCTCAGTTTCACAGTGTTTGAAGCTCTATATTCGTAGAATATCAAGTTCTAGTTCAATGACATCGTCAGTGAAAGTAGGCGAGGATTCGAACCTTCCTTTCTAGGATTAAAAGAGCGGAATGACGATAAAGAATGACGATAAAGATTTATTTCATTTCCTTTGGAGAAGGTCTCAGTCACTGACTCACTCACTATTGATCAATTGAAGACAATGATCGGGGGCAGTTTATGCCGTGGCACCCTTTTGTCGAGGCTGCAACTACAGCCGTTCAATTGCCATGAATCCACACACTACCTACTTGCGATTCATTCCTTTCAAACCTGCCTCACATGATGAGTCACATCGATACAGTTCGAATGGTTGGTTGGTAATCTCACCTTTGTTTTAATAGCCTCCTACGATTGTTGTTGATATTCTTGTAAGAACGAATGAATAGTCGACTGCTCAATGCAACAAACAATAAATAAATTAATTACCTTAATAATATTCGGATTCATGTCAATAGAATGGACTGCGATCGTTTCAAGTACCGACAAAGACGGGAAATTGAGGCCGCTCAAGAAAAAACACCCATTCACCATCACGTGACCGCTCATTCCGATGAGCTCTCAAAATCGTGACGTGCGATTTCCTCATTACTTTTTTCATTGACTACTAGCCATGACTTCGAACAATTTACTAGGTACAATCGCTTGTTGAGTACAAACTATTCTAGAATGTTTAATGTATAGTTAACCCGTTGATTGATTCGGTGAACCGGTTTCATCGCGTCGTTCTGGTAAAATTAAGGAAAGCACGGTGTGTGACTTGGCCAATTGGGATAGCATATTTTTTCCATTTTCACCATTGATCCCCCAGGCATGAAGGGGCTGCGCCTCGGTTTCCGCAAAGTGGCGCGCCCAAGCCTCGTTAAGCTTCGAAAAAAATAACAGCCCCGGCCAGGCGCTGCGCGTGAGGTGGAAATTCGACTGAGGTGGAAAAATTAACGAGAGCTCGAGCGCTCAATTGATTGGTCAACGGCATTCTTCCCGCGAAAAAGAGCTTTATGAATTCATGAACCGCTCTTTGTCATCGAGCCGTTTGCCTTGTGGAGCAAAATGGACTTTCTTCATTGTCATCATCTCCAAGTAGACGCTCCCCTCGTTATGCTACTCATTTTTTTCTATGAAGATGCTTTCCATTGTCGGGTGTCTACCATATTTTCCAGTGAAACCTGACGAACGAGTGCGAACTCCATATTTTTCTTTTCTTAAATTTTTTTTTTTTTTTGTTTTTTTTTTTTTTTTTTTATTTCTTGTTTTATGTAGTTAAGCACCGTCGTCACAAACAAGCGCAGGCACAACAACAATATCGCAAGTCGCCATTGCTAGCGTGAAGTTCAACAGCATACAAAAAAAGTTAAGAATAAAAAAATACAATG
>JACLAD010010873.1_pt1 | contig 19524 bp, 21 predicted proteins | sample 8027901 | NCBI WGS metagenome assembly JACLAD01 (sample SAMN15725071, study PRJNA655200) | protist metagenome | isolation source: fluorescence activated cell sorting (FACS) single amplified genomes of... | place: Spain: Blaines Bay Microbial Observatory, Mediterranean Sea | collected 2016-07-05 | reverse complement strand
TTTTTGAAGATAAGATATACAATGACTTTTTCCAAAAATTAGAAAAGATTGTCATGTTTTGGGATGAACCAACATGAAACAACATGACATATTATCATTTTTTTGATTTTTCTTTTTTTTTGATTAGGATACCAGCCAGTGCAAGAAGTGGTGCAGCGTCCGATCCAAAGCATGTGGCGACGCTTGCATCTCAAAGGACAAAACGTGCACAAAAGGTCAAGGAACGGCGTGCAACATTCAAAAAACTTTGAAAGAAGCTGGAACGGCTATTGACGATGCGCTTGAGGCCTTGGGCCACGGCCAGGCGCGTCTGCAAACAACCCAGGCTGGTTCTCATGTTGCTGCTCATCCGCACAAGACTGGCAACGTTGCTGTCACGGTTAATGTGAACATTAATTAGGTGACCGTGCCACGTTCTCAGGAAATCTGAAATCGTTTCTCTTTTTTGTCTAGATCAATTGAATTTTGATGATATTTTACAGCACATTGTGTGTTTGTGGTGATGTAGATGTGTATACAAATCTGATTTTGATATTCCTATTTATTTCTCCGACAGTTCTAAAAACGATTTAAACCAAAAACTGTTTTTCGTGATTTGGGCTTTTTTTTGTCATTTACTTTATTTTTGATGCTTCTTTGACATTTCTGGAAAAACAACCATGCGCAAATCATTCCGAGAGTATCCAGTACCGGAAACCTCCAATTCAACCGACAACCGCCCTTCATTCACGCCTGAATCTACCGAAGAAAGTGATGAATCTCAACCGCTAAAGCATAGCCATAACCATTTGGAAATTCCAGACCGAGGACCAACATTAAAAGTTTGTAGCGTCGGCGGGTCCGACCACCGCAAGTATGGCTCGGTGGCCAGCGTGAAGTCCAGCAACCCGCGGCGAAGTGTTACTGTGAATATGGGCAGTATATACCACAAAAACAATCTTCTTTCACCTAGTGTAAAATCCTCAACACACCCATCCGCAAATCCATCCTCATCATCTGTGCACAGCCAAACTCCACCAAATTTGCCTTCAGCAAAAGAAATGGATGATTACCTGGAAAAATGCTCACGAAGTAATAGGCAATTTTTGCAGCAGCAAGCGTCGGCAATCACAACCAAAAGTAATGCTGGAAGTCAGAGCACGACACACGATATTGTCTTGAGCAACGAAAATTTTGAACACCAACCAGGGTCTTTGAAAAGGATTACATAAACTTCAAAGTTCTGCATTTTAGTGTGTGCTCATTTTTTGTTGAAACGATGCAGGTATACATTCAAGATCGTGTCGAAATGTGGACGATTCAAGTGGAGTTTTTTTTATGCGCTGCTTGGTTGCTTTATAGCGTACATGATCGCATTCTTTTTGTATGCAATGGTGTCGCGAAAGATCAATTTTGCCCATTCTTTTTGTTTCATCGCAGCGACCATCACTGCTACTGGTTATGGTTTCCATTCGGGATGTCAAAACATACATAAAAAACAAATTTAAGAAAAATATGATGAAAATGTTGTAAATTTTAAGCAATATTCAGTAAAGATCAACATTTTATCCGTGACAAAAATTCATGTTTTTGAGGTGATTATGCTTTTGGTCGGAGTGAGGTCACTGGAGAGTTGTTACCAGAATGGAATGCCGCGATTGGAATTTTATTTATTATCCTTGGTGGTGCGTTTGTATCATGGATGATTGCATTTTTAGTGGATTATATTCAATTCGCACGGGAAATATGGAATTCGCATGATGAAAACACATTAAAACAAACGGTGGTGCAGAAGCGAGTTGATGTTGTGCTGCACAATGACTATTCGATTAGTAGAGAGATTTGGAATCTGAAGATTATCTTCTGGCTGCTGCTTGTGACGATATTTGGATTCGTATTCCTTGTAGCCATGGGGTTTTCTTTGCTGACTGAAAAAGAAAAGGACAACGACTGGGATTATCTGCGTTCGCTTTATTTTGTTGTTTCTACACTGACAACAGTACTCGAAAGAAGTTCATCTGTTCATTGTTTTGTGAATCTGTTTGGACTTTTTTGTTTTATTTTGTTCCAAGGTCGGATACGGAGACCTGGTGCCCATCAATGACGCAAGTACAATTTATGCCGCGGTATTTAATCTCATCTCTTTCTACCTCATCCTTCCAGCAACTATTTTTGCCGCCCTAATCCCATTTCGAATCCAAGATCTCCAAGAACGACGAGAAGTATTCTGGCAATTCGGCGACCAACTAACCAGCGAGAAATTCCAAAGTGAAAGAAGGGAATCTGAAAAAACGAATCGAAAATAATGATTACATGCAACATTTTGCACGAATTTCCATTTTTTGTATGTCATTGTTTCTTCATTTTTTTTTATGTTTCAGGTCTCGCGACAGATCCTTTGATGGTTGGGCTACAGCCGGAGCCGCAAAGGGAAGGTGGTGAGATGAAAATCACCCGCGCACAATATACATTGTGGTGCCTGATTCAAGCACGGTTGGTTGACCCATCTTTATTAACTCCAATCTTTCATTCATTTGATATGATAGACCATGAACGAACAGGAGAACTGACAATGGTACAAAAAAGACGAAAAATATGTTTTGGTCAAAACATTGGAATTATCCGTTGTTTCATCAAACATTGATTTCATTTCCCATCTTGTTTTGAGGTAGATACAGATCTGCCTCCTTCTACGGAACATCTTAATCCCGACACCATATATCCAGATTTTAGTCCGGGTAGTTCAGCAAGCAAAGTTTGGCATGCTCTAACACGCAGTGAACATGACAGTAATGAAGAAAGGAGTCTGCCGCATATCATAAAGAAAGGGAATTCAAGAGTAAAAGGTCTGCTGAAAACCGCAGCGAGAATTTAAATTGGACACTAATAATTACCAATCAATTTGTATCTTTATGAATATTGGACAAGTTGTTGAATTGTGTGTTTGTATATCTGTTCATTTTTTATGTTGCAGTTTTGTATCCAGAAAAGTAGAAAAAACCTGGCAGATTAGTATCATAATTATGTACAGAATATTATACCTTTTATTGCTTCGCGCAATTGCAAAAGAACACAACCAACACTCGCATACCTCAACCACTGCCGAGGATCTGCTTCTAGTGCAAGCTGCCGCAAAAATTACACAGGTAGATTTGACAACAAAAAATTCAAAATCAAAACAAAAACAAATTTTTGTGCACCTGTCGCCGATGATTTCAATTTTTTTCAGGGACCAATATCAACGGACTCTCCTGATGCCGACCTCGAAAATATCAAAGAAGCGCTGGATGGGATTGAAGATGCACCAGTTCAAACAGAAGAACATATTGTAGATTCACGACCGCCGTTAGACCGAAAAGCAATCGAACGACCACCAAGAGTACCATTTTAACTTTAAAAACTGTGTCAAAAACGAAATGACAAAAGAAAAAAGAAAAATATGATTTTTGGAAAAATCAACAAAACATCCAAATTGTATTCTTTTGCAAAAAACATGAAATTGCATCAAATATAGCTCATTTTCACACTTTTTTTTCATTTTTTTGCTTTTTTTGTTCATCGCAAGCATATTTTTGGTTTGATTTATAGGTTCGACAGCCAACGGTTCCACTCAACAGTACCGCTCACGCGACACATAGTACATTTTTCTTCTCCCGACCTTTACGATATTTTGTTTCATTCGGTCTTTGATTTTGAATTTCAGATGAATTTTGGTCTTGGGTGAATTGGGCGTTGCTGACCATATGCCTGGCGTGTTTTATTTTTATCACCGCGTATTACCTTTACACATGTTGCGTCGCACAAGCAGGGCATTACAACCAGTAATTTTTTCAAAATCAGAATCGTTTTGCCGTCAATTACAAACAATGAAAACACAAAAATTTAAATTATGCGTATATTTTTTTTTAGAATGTTGAATGTTTTTTCATGAGGCCACAAGTGAAGTCGGTAGTGGTCGACTACAACCACCTGTTAGTCGATTCGTCATCAAAATCTGAGAAGGAGTCGTCATCCAAAGCGGAAAAAGCGAAAGCGATGTCAAAAAAAGAGAAGATGCCGCGCATGAGCAGCGCGTAAGCACGATCCTATTAATAATTTCTACAAGCATTCACTAGGGCTACATAATCATATGATTTGTGGTTTGTTGATCGGTAATTGGGATAGATATGTAATATAATGTAGGTAGAGATAGATTGTAGTCAAATTAATTACATTGTAATTACGTATTTCTTATCTTAATTTCGCTTACTGCCATTATGTACATTTGGTTCACAATATCATACACCACATGCAAATTCAATATTTTTCAAGGGAACAAAGTTGTAATTACAAATAAAGTTATTGGCAGCCATGGACGTTATTTCAACTACCGCCAAGTCGAAGATGGACTCTCTTTTTGCGTCCGCCAATGATATGCACCAGTCCCTCTTGGAACACAGTGAAAAGGCTGATTATTGCAAGAAGATCAGCAAAGGAAAGATGTTCTTGATGGGTGTCATGCTCGGCGTTGTTGGGTACTTTTTTCAAAAATGTTTTTTTGTGAAAAAATTCAAATTTAATAAAATGTTGTCTTATTCACGTCAAGTTTATCTGGTTTGTCATTTTTTGTTTCAATTGAAGGTGCTTTTCCATCATGTTGGCGAGTGACAGCTACAAGCATGCCGAAGTTCCCTCAGCCCCGGTCTCTCGTGTTGGTGAAGAATAAGACGATTCTTATCTTCCTTTGATTTTGCGGGGATTATCGGATTGAATATTCGATATATTTTTTGATGAATTGTAGGATAAACGAAACGAATTTTGTGACTATGGATGAAGACGGATGAATTATAAAATACAAATTTTTGCAAGATCATATTATTTTGTGTTGCTGTTCATGTTAGTGTATATTGGTGATGTTTGATGATTTTTCGAGTAATATTGTTCAAATTCAATCATAAATCGTTCGAACTCTCTTTCCTCATTTTACAAAAAAAAATATTACTACAGCGTTGAATCTTCCAATTATATTACAAAGACTTGATTTTCTTTTGCACTTTGAGTGCAAATTCCTTTTTACAACAAAGGAAACAAAACATTGCAACCATGCCGCTTCTCGATGTTTGTACAGCTGCATTAACCGATGGAGCTAGTTCTTCCCATTGTCATGCGCATGAAGTAGACACTTCATTTTGTGCTGGTACAAGTTTTATTTTTTTGGAAAACGTGAAATTTGATAAAAAAATGCACATTTTCAATCTATTTTGCAATTTTATTCATGTATCATCAAAAAAAATGTGTATTAATTTTTTCATTTTTCAAGTTTTGTCTGTCAAAATCCTTTTTTTTTGATTTTTAGGGACGGAGAAGCATTGCCATGTGGATACGAGCTTTTCGATTTTGAATCGAAATGCGATGTGCAACAGTGTTAGCTGTAGAAATGCAGTGGCGGATAGTAAGGGAAAATTTTTACAGGACAGTGATGGAACATTATGGAAATGTGCGCTAGCTGGTGTGGACCCCAATTTGAGTGTGAAGTGCATTCAGCTTTCCTGCAGGGATGGACCATTGTTAGGTTGGTATGACTATGAAAAGGACACTTGCTACGGTAAGATGGGGACTGAGGATGGAACCATCGTAAAAGATTTCCCATACGGCCACGAACGTGATTTTGGGTATTTGTTTTTGGTTCTTTTCAGATTAGTCACGATTTTGTACCACTATTATCATTATCTGGTAGGTTTTTGCAAGCTGAAGTCCCTGGGTCGTGTAGTTCGGATGTAGGGATGTTGATGCTTGGCTGGACATTTGCACTCGATAACCTTGAGTGGCGATGTGCTCCCGAACCAGACAGAAGACTTCAGCTCCGTGATGCATTTTGAAGAAATGCATTGATTATTTAATTTATTTGCCCATGTATCATGGTTTTGGTGTAATTTGTTGATGTAATTTGTGCATTTTGTTTACACCCCGCAAATTGTACAGTTTATACTAGTTTTCAAAACGAAGAACCGTCAACCACCCCAGTGTCTAGGATTGCCGCAAACGGAAAGGCTGCATGTTCAACATGCGCGCTGTTCAAAAAAGGTTTTTTTAAAAAAAACGATTGTGTAAATTTTTTGGGCCAATGACAAAGTTTATGATGGATATGTACTGAATCGAACATTCGAATGTAGTAAAAAAAAAATCATAGATGGTTGAACAGATTTGTTCAAAATCGCAAATATAATTACGGGTTTTAGGTCAAGACCGGCACCCTCATTGCGCTCACTGCCGCAAATGAGCATTCCCGCTCGCATCATTCCCTGATCCAAACCAGCGCTGGGATCGAGAAAGTCAAGACGGGCAATGAGCACCTCACCAGCACCTCGCAGCAAGATACGTGCCAACAAGAAGTGGCGGCGGAGTTGAATCATCTGAGTCTGCTGGCGGCGTATGCGGCGACTGGTGTTAGTAATGATATTCAGAACAATCGTGCGTCTATCAGCACTAGTGTTGGGTATGAGATGGGTTTAAGAATTTACCAGAGAATGGCAGAACAACTTGAACTCACAATTTGCGAAGCTGAGGACAAGTGCAAAGAATTGCAAAATGCGTTGCCGCGTTTGAAAGAAATGGCGGGGAAGGCGGGCGGCGCTTTGCTTAGTGAAAATATCGGGGATAAATTTCTTGATCAGTATGACCCCACGGGTTTAGTGGATAAATTGCTTGCGGATAAGGAGTACGCGGAGAAGATGTACCAGGAGGAGGCAGCAAAACTTGAACTCAAACATTGCGGCAAAAAATAATCAAACATTGTTTCCGTCCATAATGTTTTTTTTAATTTTGTACCACACGAATGTGGACCAAAAAAAAGTTCATTTTGCCTTTATTTTGTTGTATTTTGTTGATGTATTCTACACATTGTATGTCCCATGCTCAATAGTTCTCAATAGAATAAAATCAGTTATGTCACATCATGGGGATCCAAGGCTTAAGAACAAGATTAAGAGTATACAGTCAGTGAATATTGCAGCGAGAGAAGCGATGAATTCAACCGAATTATTGAATTGGGGAAGCACTCAAGGATACATACTCACTGGTGGAAACACATTGAACAAGCATTACAAGAATTATAAAGAGAGTGAATTACCGCATTACCATCTAAAGAGAGGAGATTGTTGGGAGCAGTATGCAAAATGGGAGCCATGTAATTTGTTAGTTGGAGCTTGGAGTAGGCCCTTATTCATGGGAGGCTTTAAGGAAAGTACAACAAACGATACTGATTCGTATAATATTCAAACCAGTACCCTTTTTGTTGACATACGTGTGCCGAGGGCTAGGAGGGCAGTGTCCAAGAAAGGGCTATTATCACTTTTGAATCTCATTTTCCAAAAATGCGAACAAAAATCATTGAAATTCCATATTTTTTTCATCAATTGTCCTCAATTTTTTTTAGGTTTTTTGTCGCCAAAATCCTTTATCAGAATTTTAATTTTGATTTTTAGGTTTAACGCGATTAAAGCCAGGGGGTGCAAAAGTTTGCAGCATTGTTCGTTAGATGAATTGAGAGTGCTAGCGCGGCAGCATACATTTGCTGGTTTTTCGAAGATTGAGAAAGGAAGCGATGTATGTTACAGACACCACTGTTCGAATCAGGATTAACAATTTTTCAAAATATGCGTTTTCTTCGGGTTTGAACCGATGCTATTCACATTGTTGGTTTGAGGTATTGATTGGAATTATCATCCCGATTTTGCGAGACCAAGACCAAATGCATGGCGATTTCAATTGTCAGATTGTAAAAAAACATTCAAAGAATTTTCTGTGGCGAGTGATGAGTTTCATCAAGCAGTTTACATGGAGAGATGGGAGCGTTACCCAGGAGGAAGAGGAGATAGTCTCGCTTTGCGGCGTGTCGCAAGTGCTGACAAACCAGGTGCTGTATTATGTGTTGTGGGCAATCATTTTGGGATGGCGGTTGATCGCCACGGTAAGTTGCCAAGCTTTCCCAATGCGAAAGGAGGAGGTTGTGCAAATCTAGTGGACGATGCTCATGGGCGAGAGGATAAGGAATCGATGATACAGATGGTCAGTTTGGAAGGAAGCTACGGTCAAATATGGCGTGTTGGGAGTAAGGGATCAATCTGGAGAATCGAGCAGAGTACGATTCCATGGCGGGAAGAGCAGCAGATTGAGCTTGGTGGGATCATTCGTGAGAATGGAAAGCCGAAGTGCGTGATATTAGATGGAGATGAATGGATTGTGATGGAATGTACATTTCCATCCATGGTGTTGGATGGGATGTTTACAGCATCATCAAAAATGTAATATGAATCATGATTTTCTCACATTTTGTTGCTTATGTCTGTTGTTCATGAATCGTTTCACAATGCGTTATATCTCTTTTATTTTGCAAAGATCTATACATTTCTCTTTATTTTTCGTTAATCATGCCATTTTTGTTTGATTTCCTACACCACCACCACCATCACCATCATGATACAAATTTCGTAGTCTATGACTCAAACATAGTCGACCCAGATCATATGTGCCAGTCCGCCTCTTGTCGCTCAACAGTAAGATTACAAGAAAAATTCATATTTCACTTTTTGACCAGAAAAGTTCAAAAATATTGATTTTTCCATGGTTTTTGATCAAAAAAGATCAATCAAATTATTTTTTTTTTGTGATAAGGTTGCAAATGCACAGGGTGCTTTTTTTGCGGAGTCCGATACAGATGCCCAGGGTATTTCAGCATGGATTTTAATTTTTTTGTTCATTTTATTGAGCATTACCATTTTTTCCTGCATATGAGGCAATATACTGACGTGGACAAAGGACCCCAATAGGCATGTGGTTGAAAAAGGTGATGACGGGCAAATAACGAAGGACGAAGTAGAAGAAGTTGATCGTCTTCATACAATCAAGTATCCATCAAAAATAGAAAGAATGACATTTGAAAAGCATGAAAACCAAGAATTTTTGTGATTCTGCATGCATTTGGTTCAAATATTTTTTTGTTTTCATTTATTTTCTTATGATTCACTTTTTTGTAGGTGTGTCGATACGACATCAGCGGGACTGAAGTGCATTCGCTTATATTGTGCCAAGGAGATTGATGCTGGAGGGGAACTCGGTTCAAATAATGTGGATGGAGGATTGACGGATTCGATACAGCATATACCGCAAATCAACTCCATCGGTGGAAAACTAGCAGTTGTAGACGCTAAAAACAAATCCACCCTACCGCCCCCCGTACCAATGTTCAAAAATGGCTTCACAAAAGGTATGCATAAATCAAATAGAAAATTTCTCGATTGAAACAAATGGTTGTGAAATTATTATCATGCAGAATCGTAAATATAAATATTATTCATTTTTTCACATTTGTGTCGATTTGTAGTTCACCCAGTACAGGCAAGATGGCTGAGAAAGCCATATGTCTGGAGAACGGATCCAATTCCACAAGGTTTCAAATCGGGAGAAAGCGTCGGCCACTCCCTTGTTCACCGCGCCCAAGTAAACAATGCAAAAATAAAACAAATTGCAAATACTAAGTTTTTTCACTCGTCGAAGAATTGTTTTTACGAATTCTGAAAACGTGTACATTCTTCGGGTTTCAACCGATGCGATTGAATCCGGCTGTTCCGACATCTCATTGCATCGGTTGAAACCCGAAGAATTTGCATTTTTTGTACAAATATGTTTTTTTGAATTGGTACAAAAATTTAATGGGCCAATTCATTTTGGGATCAAATTTTACATGCAAAAAATATTTCAATGCACAATTGCACATTTTTTTGGTTTTTGTATCGTCAGCATGTGTTTTGTAATGAACACGCGGAAGAAGCTCCAACCGATTCTACAGGAGAACCCCTAGACGGCGCCATTCCTCTTCCCGATGGCGAAAAACCTCCAGCATGGTAATCTTAATTTTGATTTTTTCAAAAAATCTGAAATTTCATCAATAATTTGTTACTTTCACTTATTTTTTTAATGTTTTTGCAATTTTTTTCAAAATTTATGAAATTGAATGTACAACAAATGATTAAATTCAAAAAACACAATTTTTTCCAAAAATTAAAAATTCTCAAATTTTTCAGTTTTTTTCAACAAACATCAAAAATTCATCAAATTTTGATCATTTTCAATTTTTTTTTTCATGTTGTGCGAATGAGGGATTGGGGGCCGGGACCTTTTGGATCTGGGGCGAAGTTGTACGTCGTGACTGAAGATGGCGTTCCCGTGAATGAGATGCCTGCGGAAAAGTAAGTTTTTATCATCGTTTTGATGTTTTTTTGAAAAATTTTGAGCATTTTTCTTACATTTCTATTTTTCAAACAATGTAGTCTTGGGAAGATGGGGATACCGTGGCAAAGTGGGCAGAAGATAGCACCGGTAAGCTCGTTGCCGCTGAGTTGTCAGGCAAATTTAGCATAATTGTTTAATTCGATGCTCATTTGATTGTTGTAAGTGTGGTGATTTTGTTGTTTATTTTGGTACATCCATTGCAGTTTCTGCACACAACAGATTTCCTCAAACTATTACTTGATAACATTCTTAACTTTTTCTATAACTCCGTTTTTTCCTCTTGCGGCATAATATTTAATATCATTTTTTAAAGCACCATTGATCACTTTATAACCTTCCTAAATTTCCATTAATTTTCTAGAGATATATTACCACAAGAAAACATTCACTCTACAATATTATCCGCGCTTTACGCACCTTTAGTGTGCAAACGCAACGTCTTAGAATTACGATAATATCTGCTAGAGAGTCACTCACAGTTACTTGCACACCCTCAATTGCTTCGAAAGGGCTCAGTCACAGCAACAGATAACAGCAATGGCGACTCCGAGAAAGAAAACTGGTGGGCGTTCAAACCCGCATAAGTTGGAATTCGAGCCGGTTACAGACAGTGAAGGAGAGGAAGAGTGTTATGGCCATAAGTGGAAGCCCGATCTGGATTTGAAGAAGGAATTAGAAAAGAAAAACGTACGAAATTGATCAATGGCGTGATTTGTTGTGAACAAAATTTTCCGACTGTGTTTTGATTATTATTTTTGCCGTCGCGCGCACGCGATGAAGCATATTTCTTAGCGTTTGCCATCAGCGTCGCTGCTTTTTTGGAATTCGCTGCATTTGCTGCCATGCTCACTGGAGTCATCATCGCTTTTATTCGGCTGGAAAGCAAATGGTTATTTCTGGTTTGGTTCATTTCATCCGTCATTCGGTCGCTCAAGCGCTCAGTGGGCCTCATCAAAAATCCAACGATTTGAATCTCATTCAAATCGGCGTCGAAATTGATTTCCCGACCCTCATTGCTTGTCCCACTTGTTCCGTGTGCCTATTTTCTGGAAATGAATTCATTTTTTTCTGTTTTGGTCTCACATTATTGATGTTTCAAGGTAAATGACCTCAAAAGTACAGGAAGTATTGAAGACAGACAAGCGAACGCAAAAGCCTTAGCGAAAGCAGCCAAAGAGAAGGAGGTTGAAAAGGAGGTTGCGTTTAAGAAAGAAAAGGTAGAAGCCTGGTTGAAAGATAATCCAATTTCCAAAGATGAAGGTAATTTCATTCGGTTTTATGCATTTGCCAATCAATTCACATATTTTTTTCTGCAAATTACGAAAATAATATTTTTATTTTTTGCAACAATATCAAAATTTGCGTAATTTTCAAAAAACAAAAAAACATAGAAATTTGCAAAACTAAAGCTTGAATTTGCATCAAAACTGTTCAAAATTCGGCCTCCGTGATTGATTTTGTTGTACTTTTTTGAATTTCACTTGAGGTATTTTAACTGTACAATGTTGCGGGTACGACAGCCTTTGGGAAAGCGCCGGTCAAGAATACACAAATGCAAGTTATGGTACAAAAAATCAAAAAAAATTAAAAAATGCAAGAATCGTTTAAAAATGTAGCACAAAGGTGTGATTTTTGTTGATGTTGACACAAAATCGCTTGTTTCATTTTTTTTGCAAATTTCAAAATTATTTCTCCAAAAAATCATTTTCTTCATTTGATGATATGAAATGCAAAACGCAGTTTGGTTTGTTTACATTGCAATAAGTGTTTTCATTTCTTTGTTTGATATCGTTTTCCAACCAAAATTGGTTTAGGTTCAAGGAAGTCGCAGTGGTCAAAGAAGACTGGTTTTATTGCACAGAGATATCGCATAGCCAATGGAGGAAACCGGTTTGAACTTGAGGAGAAGCATTTTAACCTCTACAAGAGCGAAAAACAAGATGACTTGATGGTTTCTTGGTTAGACAAGTTCGAACCGGGGACATTATCAACTGATTTTTTTTTTGCAAAACATGATTCAAAAGTATTTGTTTTTCAAAATTGTGTTTCATTTTTATGAATATTTGCGCATTTTTCATTATTTTCCCTTCTCAAATTTGTTTTTTTTTCATTTTTTGTATTTTTTTTGTAGGTTCAAAGAAAATGATGTTTTGGTTCTTACGGTCAATGACACGGCAATCAGGAAGAATCCGCGCCCAAAAGAAGGCGGCGCAAAGGGAGAAAAAGTACAGGAAAGAGATAGTGTTCTCCGTGAATGTGAATGAAAACAACAAATTCTGTCATCTTTTGGTCAACTTAGGTACCTCAGATCAAGGACAATCTTATCAACAAATTGAAAACGTTTGGATGGTCTGACGCACAAGTAACGTACAGGCAGCCCGTGGTGTTCATCGGCAAAAAAGGGGGAGAAGGCGCAGTAGATATGAGAAGTACATTTCAAAAAATAGAAATGCAAATGATGTTTAAAAACATTTCTCAAAATGAATAAAAAATCAATCAAATATTCAAAAAATATATCAGTTTTAAATTTTTGAATGTTTTTTTTTCTTTGCGCAGGTGTTGTTGAAGATCAGGAAATCATCAGAGCGTCTGTAAAGGTCAGTTGTGAGGATGGTAAAGTGAGTTCAAGAAATGGATATTAATATCACACATTTTTACAGTTTGAGTTGGTGAAAACGCACATTTCAATGATTTTGGCTTTGTTTTTCAGGATTATGTTCCCAATTGCTTTCTTTGATTCAAATTTCATTTTTTCTTCAGGTTTCAGTGATAAAGTTGAAGTACGCCAGAGCTTCTTTTTTGAAGAATTTGCTCACTTGCACAACCGCATGGGCCCCTCAAAAGAAGTAAAGTTAGAAAAGCTACGTGCGTCAGTGACTGAGAAGAATGGTGGTAAAGTGCAAGATGTTACGGGCGAGTTTGAATTTGCGATTCCATCTTACGCTAGGACTGAACAGTCTGACCAAAGATTCGCCAAGAAAAGTTTTGAATAATACAATATTTTATCGTATCTCTCTTGATTTTTTATCTTTTTGATCTCTCATCAAAATTTTGTTGTTGATAGATTGACAACGAGAGCGCTACCGTGGTTGAAATCACAGGGCATCAAGGCTGAAGAGATTTTTGTATTTGTAGCTGATGCGGATGAAGCCAAAAAATATGTCAAAGCATGTAGCGCCATGGATTATGGTATTTGGCAGGGATTACATCAAGAAAACGAAGCAAAACAAATTGATTCTCAATTGTGTTGGATCTTACATTTTTTGACATCTCTGTCATCAAATTGTCTTATTCCAAAATTGAGATTTCCTCCATTTTTGTTCAAAATTTGAATTACTGAGGTACTGAATGGAAAATTACTGAAAAATGGAAACCACTGAGTGAAAGAGAAGTTGGTATTGGTAATATTGTAATCGGCAAGCGAGGAATCCGTTTTGTTCAGGGCTGTTGAGAATGAATTTTTTGTCTATGAAATGCAAAAAACGCAAGCAAATATGAAGCTTTTCGGTATTTTGATACATATTTTTCGTCATTTTCCAATAATTTTTGAAATATTCAAATTTAGGTAAGCAGCGTAATCGTGTGGTATTATTTTTCCCGGAAGGTGTGCATGTTGTGTGTTGCGATGATGACGTCGAGTCCAAGAAAAAGGGTTTCTGAAAAAATGTTTTAATAATTTTTTTGAATTTTTTGTGGTGTTTTTTGACAATATTTTCATTTTTTTTCATGGTTGTACCAGTGTTTTGAACTTCATTTCTTTTTTTTGATTCAGGTATTTACATCTGAAAATCAATGAGGAAGAATGTAAGCCACTTCCCGACAATACTTTGCGGACAATAATCAAAGACGCTGAGGCAAACATGAAAATGTATTTTTCAATTTTGAGAATGCAAAAATTCGAGCTCAGAGAATGAATTTCAGCAATTTTTGATTCGAAATCACGTTTTTGACATTTTATATGCGCGAATTTTGATGTTTTCTGATTTTGTAAAAATTGTTCACAAATGAAACAAAATGGACCGCTTCAAAAAATGTTTTGATATTCTTGATTTTTTTTCAAATAATTTTCAAAATTCTTTTTAAATTTTTTTGAATCATGTTTTTTTTGATTGAGGTATGGAGGGTATCTCTGGGGGCTAAATCCATCTGCGAATAATTTGAATATGAAGCCATGTGGTCCAAGAAAGGGATATTTTCACTTTTGTGACTATTTTTTTCTCTTGGAACGTGTGAAAGCGCGAAATTTTCATGAAAATCGGGTTGTGGGGAACTCAAAAATGGAAAGATTGAGGCCTTTTGGCATTCCCATTAATACATCGATTTTTCAAAAAATGCAAATTTTAGAAAAAAATCTTCCAAATTTCATCATTTTCGCTTATTTTGCATACTTTTTTCTTCCACATCCCTTTCTTGCATCAAAATTTTAACTTTGGGTTTTAGGCATCATGAGCGGAAATGGTGTTGTCAGCGCGGATTTTCATGGGTTTATCAACCGCCATTTACTGAGTCCAAAAAGATTTTTTTTACAATTTGAATGATTTCTGCTCGTTTTTTTATATATTTTGATTTATTTAGGGTCATGGAGCTTCGCGCGCCCAACTTATGCAAAATTTTAACGAAATTGACGAAAATATCAAAATTTAGCGAACATTTCAACGAAATTTGGGAAAATTGTAACGAAAACAATAAAATTTTTGCATTTTTAGGGTTTAGGGTTTAGCGGTAGGGTTTAGGGTTTAAGGGTTAGGGTTTAGCGAGAGGGTTTAGGGTTATTTGGAGTGATTTTTACGGTTTAGGGTTAGGGTTTAGACTTATTTTGGCTGGATTTTAGGGTTTAGGGTTCAAGGGTTAGGGTTTTCAGAGCCCGATTTTAAGGTTTAGGGGTTAGGGTTTTCAGACACCGTTTTTTAGGGTTTAGGGGTTAGGGTTTTCCGACCCCATTTTTTTTTTTCAAACTTGCACATTCTTCCAACCCAAAATTCATTTTTTATGCAAATTTCATTAAAAAAGTGAAAAATTTGGGCGCGCGAAGCTACAAGAATGTTTGTTTATGGCTTTTTGTTTTTTAGGTTTGAAGAGGTTATGCGCAGATGTCATTGAGGATGAAGAAATGTCCCTACGATGGTTCAGAAAAGACGGGTTTGAGTTTAATCTTAAAAATTCAAAAAGTCGAGCACCGAGGGTGTATTTCAACGATTTTTGATGCGAAATCACTGTTTTTACATTTCAATTTTAAAAAAAGTTTTGTTTTCTGATTTTTCAAAAAGTGTTCACACATCGAAAACAAATTGACCCCTCCAAAAATTGTATACATTACAAAAAGATGTGTCAAAATTATTACAAATCCTGCCCTTTGGTAGTGTTTTGTTGCATTATTTCAAATGTTTGTTGAATCAATTTGAAGGTTAGTTTTGAGATATAAGATGCTGGCCACCAAACAGAAGTACAGGGCTGATGGCGGGATCGCGGCGTGTCACAAATTTGAACAGAGAAAGAAAAAAGAGCACCAAGGTACATTCTTCATATTTTATTATTTTTTGGATTGGGATTATTGCTTTTTTGTGATGTTTGAAGGAATCAAAAGATTAGCTTTTCTCTTCCCAGATCTGGTTAGTTATGACGATTCCAAAAAGAGTGATATAACCAGACCATCATCATTTCAAGGTATGCACATTTTTTCTCGTTCAGATAAATTTTTTCATGTATATTCCAATGTTTTGTGTATTTTGAATGCGTTTTGCCATTTATAGGGGTGCACAATCATCCTGGTTTTCCGAATGTAGGATCGGGTGCTCCTGGTATATGGCAACCCCCAGGCTATTCAGCCGGGGCCAAAGACAGTACGCCCCGTGAAAAAAATGAAAAAAGTTAGAAAAGTTTGAACATGAGCAAAATTTGATGTAATTCGATGTTTTTTTTCATGAAATTTTTGACGTGTTTTTGGCTGTTTTCAAAAATCGAAAAACGTCAAAATTGTGTTTTATAGATTTTTAGAAAAAACTTTGAATTTAATTAAATTTTGCTCATTTTCACATTTTTTTTCATTTTTTGAACATTTTTGTGTGTCATTTTTCGATTTGTATGATTTGGTTTTGTATTTTCACAATGGAGGTGACGATGAGGGGGAAGAGAAGAAAATTAAAAAGAAACCATCGGCCAAGAAGAAACCAGTAGGTACAGTTTTCAAACATCATTCCAACTTTTAAAACAAAGGGAATGCTCATTTTTGTTTTTGGTGCAAGGAAAAGCTGCCTCGAAGAAACGTGGAGTTGAGGAAGTGTCGGAAAAAAATGTTGAGGATCCGAAAAAAAGGAAGTACTGATATACAAAAATAGACGAAATCTCAATACCAATTTTTTTTTCTGTTTTTTTTTGATGTATCGTTTGATCAATCGGAACATTTTGCATTTGTTTTGAAGGCTAAAAAAGTTAGGCGATGTTGTCAACGAGGTCGAAAATCTGAACATTAGTGCAAAACCAACTCCACAGTAAAATCACAAATCATGAACCATTGTCAATTTTTTAAAGATTTTATCAGCTATTTTCACTTCAAATATCATTCTATGAATCTCATTTTTCGTTTGTAGTCGTCGTCTCTCATTCTCTCAGCAAGTTGTAGCGAAAGCTTTAGAATCAAATTCTTCGAATCGTGGAGCGATTCAAAATTCAATTATGAATGATGCTGAGTTACAGACTGTGTTGCATGAAAATTAAGAACGATGATCAGTAATTGCACAATAATTTATGATATTTTATTGACGTGAATTGAATTGCATATCATCTAATATATACATTCGATGTTGTACATTTGCATACATTGTACATTCGTTACGTATCACCTCATTCTCTTTTTTCTGGTTTTGACAGACAGTTTTTATTTCACCTCCTGTGCAGCATTTATCATTTAATTTAATCTTTTGCATTTCACGAACTAATTATGAAAACTCTCAACTCATTTGCGATTCTCGGAATTGCAAATTCGCAGCATACGAGAATTGTCCAAACCAAGCCAAGTAACAACAGCATCGTTGAGGTGCGGGGTAAGTATAGTGATGCGCGAATTGTCGAGACCATGCCGAGTGCCAGCAGTTTCGTTGAGGTGCAGGGTAAGTATAGTCATGAGCAGTATCTTGCTTGGCATCAGAGAAATGCTTTGGGGGTTCGGTAATTCCATTTTAATTATTTCTGTTATTTCATTTTGATTATTTTCGTTACGCCATTTTGGTTATCAAAATTTTAATTTTGTTTTGATATTTTCATTCAAAATGGAAATACAGACTACCTTTCTTAATAGCACGAAGACCTGTCAACGGGGGAAGTGGCGGATCGAGCGTTGCAACAAAGGAATATCAATTTCATTTTTTATCCTTTGGTGGAGTGATTCCGTTTTTCATGTTTTTCATACATGACGATTCTTCAAGTTTCCTGTCAAATTTCTAGTTGTCGAGTTTTTGTTTCGCTTGCTAGCACTGGATGTATCGAGAAAGAACCGATATCGGTGTAACTACAGACCGCCATATGGATGTGGCGATCAAATGGTTTGAAACACCCGAAGATATGTCTCACGAAGCCGAGATGACCAACCTTTGCCAGGGTAACGCCATCGTCCTACACTTCAATTTGATATCTATTGTCACTTTTTGATATTTTTTCCAGGTGAGAGTGTGATGAAAGTGGTCGATCAGTACGACGGCAAGCCCGATCAGTCGGTTCAACCTGCGTTGGTTTTCGAGTATGCAGAATATGACTTGGAACTTCAAGCCACAAGTTCATTTTTTAACATTTTTGTTCGACATAATTTTGTTCTTTTGTTCTGAACATTTTTTTTTACCAAATGGAAGGACTGGGCTTGTCACCAGCGCCACATCCGAAAGCACTTGAGAGTCAGCGTCGAGAACTTCGCACTGGAAACCAATTGAATTCCATCGTTCTCGATGTACTTTTACATGGATATCTAATCATTGATTTGAGACAAATGTTTGAGAAAAAATAATTACAAAAATCGAGCCTCAAATTTCGAATTTCGAGCGCACGAACACGGTGCCTAAAAAGCCTAATCTCTAAACCTTGAAATACTAGAAAATCAAGAAATTGGGCAAAACCCATGTGAATTTTCAATGTTTCGAACGAATTTTGATCACATAGCTGAAAATTTTTACTCATTGCATCAAAGTCAGTTTTTTGATATAAATTTTCGAGCTCCAAAAGTATAAAACCAAACATCGATTATTGCCATGGGAATTTTGTTTTGCAGGTCTTGGATTCGTTGAAGAGTCTTCGCGATGCGAATATGATCCACCAAGAAATCAACGGCCCAAATTATATGATGGTGAGACAGCACGGTAGAAATTTTGTTGATATCTTTTTACGTCCATTTTTCCATTGGATATTTGATTGTTTAGGCACGATGAGATGCAAGTTAAAGGATTTTGGATATGCACATCAGAAGTCTGAGCGAGTATTGATCACGGAGTATCTTTATGGATTGATGGTGCCTTCGGGTTACAACAATATGCAAAGCGTCCCACCAGAAATTTCATTTTCGAGTCCAAGGTTTGGACCACTTGAATACTCGTATGATCTCTGGGGTGCTGGGGTTGCGCTGTTTAACACATATATGCGCTTGACGGGAGGAAAAGATTTTTATGAATCCGTTGAAGGGAAGTTCACGAATCAGGTATCTTCCTTTTTTGAGTTCCCCACAACCGAAGCAGACGCACAAACCCATCTCACTAAACAAATCAATGCCCTTGAGAACAGCAATTTCCACATCTCACCTTTCGCGAAGGTGGCCGCTCAAGCTCTGCTCACTTGGGATCCTTCCGATCGTGACGCTAGGTACCACAAGATTCAAAAATTGGTCGCAATCGCGCAGGACGCATTTCACGAGAGCCCAAAAGACAAAAAAGTCGCCAAGCATATTGTATCTCAAAGTCGAAGAAAGGGATGAGAATATATGACTTTTGTGACTAATGTTTCCTGCTGGAACGTGTGAAAACGCGAAAATTTCATCAACATCTGGTTGTGGGGAACTCAAAATTTTAAAAATGGAACACCGCGAAAATGCATAATTTATAAGTTTTTACTTTTTGCTTGTATATAGATAAAAAATGAAAAATAATCATAATTTTTTAGTGTGTACATTCTCTTTTTTGTTGAAAAACCATTGAAAAAGCATTATTTTTGAATGTTTGTGGTTACGAAAAATATGAAAAATAAAATTTTCAATTTTATTATATATCGTAGTAGAGGATAACATCTACTACACAACGTACA
>JACLAD010016316.1_pt1 | contig 19529 bp, 10 predicted proteins | sample 8027901 | NCBI WGS metagenome assembly JACLAD01 (sample SAMN15725071, study PRJNA655200) | protist metagenome | isolation source: fluorescence activated cell sorting (FACS) single amplified genomes of... | place: Spain: Blaines Bay Microbial Observatory, Mediterranean Sea | collected 2016-07-05 | reverse complement strand
CTATCTCGTAATATATATATATAAATATTTATAAATAATACAATTACTTGTATCTATATATATCATATATCATTTAATAGTATGAAGCTAAATATGCCATCATGCATGCTGGTGATGCAACTGATACAGCGTAACGAATTTTGTCATCATCAGTAAATGTTGGGATTAACCAAAATGCTAAAAATAATGTTAAGAATAAGTACATGACATTATTTTTAAACATAGAGAAACCAATTGCTTCTTGTTTTTGTAATTCTTCAAGTTGTTCACTTCCTTTGCCACCTTTAGCTTTTTGTTTTGCTGCACGGAAAAGACCATCTGCAACGCGTGTCGATGCAAATGTTAAAAGCAATCCACTAATGGCAGTTACACCAGCGTAAACTGGCATATTTTCCATTAAATCCATACCAATCATTGGTGTAGTAAATAAATATCCTGGCAAGACAGCACAAAATACTGATACAAGGAAAAATATAACTACATTTCCAACACCAGCTTCTTGTTCAGGTGCAAATTCACTTAATGCTTTATCAAAATCGTCTTCTCTTCTTGGCATGATGTTTTATATTACTATAGATGTGTATATATATTTGTGTGTGTATGTATATGTTCTGTAAACCTGATATTAATATTGTTTTTCTTCTTCTTTGATCATAAACAGTTTCCTACCGAATCAACTCTATTGACATCTATCTGTACATTCTATCTACGTATATAACTTATATATTTTTAATACAGTTTATTTGTTGAGAGATGTGTGTAAAACCGGTGTGAAAATAGCAAGTGAATAGCATTATGATTGAGATTTTAATAGGGGGATATTATATTCTTATATTGTACTTAAAGGTCCGCCCCCCGCTTCCTTTCGCGCAACACAAATTTGTTTGAAGGGCCAGATGTGTGGTCCTCAGCTTCTTTGTATGGTTAGGAGTAGGGTTTATGATGATTTGGTATTTTCTATCTACCCGTTCAAGTACTCGATTCCCTTCGTTCTTCCCTGCTACAGCCCATACCTTAAAATATGAGCGCAGCGAAGAACTCGGCAAAAACTTGGCACTTGGAGGAATTTATAGGTTACCAAAATTTCTAAAAATATCTAAACAAAACAAATTTCCGCAAAAAAATACAGATATAATATTATACCTTCATATTTTGAAACATTTAATACACTGAAATCCACTGATGTTGTTTGATTTCGACAGAACAAGTGCGGCTTTTTGAAGGTTAAAAGACCAATCTTCCATTTTTATATCAATATATCCGAGATGTATAAATATTTTTAAGTTTATATAGTATATGTTTATATAATATTTTTTGTAATATAAACACCTTTAAAAAAAGACTATTGGAAGTGCGGCTCATTTTTGGTGCCAAGTCTTTCTCGAGTACCGTTCAAGTACGAATTAAGTGATTTTTTGATTATTGACTTTGTTTTGGTATTCTATCTACCCATTCAAGTACGAATTAAGTGATTTTTTGATAGGAGAAGAAGATTGATAATCAGACGATCCTTGATAGGCAGAATATTCACGTTTTGACTAAGTATATTCATACTTGAATGTACAAGTCATAGTACTTCTCGTATAATGATCTCCATGCTATGTTCATACGAATATAGACTAGCTCTGCACATACTCATATCATGAGGTTAAGGTGTGCCTCGATTTGGTTGCTTTTTTTGCTGCTAAAAGTTGCCTCACATAAAATAGACTAAAAAGATCCAGTTCGACTGTGTGTGTGTGCCGTGTGCAAACCAGCAAACCTGAGGCAAAATGAATGAAAAAATAAAACTAATAACAATGTAAATTAGATAAATGGGGATCGGAAAATATTTATTGTAAAAAAATGAATGAAGATATTATAAATAATAATGATTGATTATATTATTATTCATGTTAAACCAGAGTGACACACACGATACAATAGTCATATTACAACAAGGGAACAAAAACCATTAAGTGTTTCAATAATATATATTTAATATAAACATTGAAATATATATATATACATATATAAATACACTTATATATACATACATAAAGAAACATGGCAGCAATTGCAAAAGGTGGTGGTTTTTTAAATAATGTTGTGAAATCACATACAACACATGACCACTTAAATTTAGCATCTAGTACCAGTGTACGTTCTGTATTAGGTAAATATCATGAAGCAAATACAGAAGCAGAGACTGTATACTTTAGTGATTTTATCATTAAAATCAATCCACAAGGAAGGCCACAAGAGCGTTTGCTACTCATATCGAACAAAGCCGTTTATAATTTAATGCCAAATGATTATAAAAAATGTAAACGACGTGTCGAAATTGCAAAAATTGGTAATATTACAGCTTCAACTAAAAGTGACGAGTTTGTTATACATATCCCAGAGGAATATGATTACCGTTTGATGAGCTTGCGCAAAAGAGAGATCATCGATGATTGCTTGAAGACGCTATGGCAAGCTATTAAAGGCAGCGAATTGCCTGTAGAATTTTCTTCTCAATCCTCTTTAAAAGATTATGTTGTTACTAAAAGTCAAGCAAAGAAAAATAAAAAATTACGTGCAAAAGGTAAAGCACTTTTGGCGAAAAAATCAGGTGGCACAGATGCGTTTGGTGCATCTCGCAATCGTGCTGGAACCACTACGTGGGGTGGCAAACCTTGCGTCGTTGGTGTAGAAGACTTTGAATTGATGAAAGTTATTGGAAGAGGTAGTTTTGGTAAAGTGATGATGGTGCGTAAAAAAGGTGATGATAAGAATGGAAAAGTATATGCAATGAAAATTTTAAGAAAAGCTGCTATTGTGGAACGAAATCAAGTGGAACATACAAAAGCAGAGCGTGAAATTTTAGAGGAAGCAGATCATCCATTTTTAATGAAATTGCATTTCGCATTTCAAACTAGTACAAAATTGTACTTGGTCATGGATATGATTACGGGTGGGGAATTGTTTTTCCATTTAAAAAACGATAGACGTTTCAAAGAACCACGTGCACGTTTATATTGTGCAGAAATCATACTTGGCATTGGGTATTTACATGAGCGTAGTATCATATATCGTGATTTGAAACCAGAAAATATTTTACTAGACGATGAAGGTCATGTGAAATTAACGGATTTCGGCTTATCCAAACGTTTCAGCAAACCAGGTGAAAAGACAGAAACATTCTGCGGAACGCCAGAATATTTAGCACCGGAGGTCATCAACGGGATCCCACACGACAAGGCAGTTGATTGGTGGAGTGTTGGAATATTGTTGTACGAGATGTTGGTAGGATTACCACCATTTTACAGTGAAAATGTCAATTTGATGTATGAATTGATACAAAAAGCAGATTTGCGTGTGCCTGGATTTGTCTCGTACAATGCAAGGGATTTGATTACGAAATTGTTGCGACGGGATCCTGGATCCCGTCTTGGATCAGGCGATGATGATTGTGCGCCTATTAAAGCACATCCATTCTTTGAAACGTTGGATTGGAAAAAATTATATAATCGTGATGTAAAACCAGATTTTGTACCAAAAGTACGTGGGGCAAATGACACTAGTAACTTTGATGCAGAGTTTACAAGTGAACGTGTGATTGATTCTGTTGAACCATCATCAAGACTTGCAACGGCAAAAAAAGCAGATTTTGGTGGATTTACATTTAAACAAGCAAGTGGTTTAAGTGCTGTGAAAGAATAAATGCTGTTTAGTATTATATATAATATATATGTGTCGTATTTCGTTAGTTTCGATGAATATGGGGGAGGTTGTAGCATCCATACTTAAAGAAAAATTGATTATTTCTCCCAAAAGAAAGACTTTTAAAATATCAAGAGGGAGTAATAATGTATGTTGTTGGTGTGTGTGTGTATGCACTGTATATTCATATTATTAAAAAAATATAAAAAAATATATTCATATCTCTTAATAAAAAACTACTTTTGTTTTACGTTTAAAAAAATACATACTCCCACACATGCTTGCGAACCAAAACACCACACACACGCAGTTTTTGCTTTTTCCATATTAATGTTCTATTTCAAATAATAATTTAAAAACCTAGACCCTATTGGCATTGGAATTATTACTATTATTATTATTATTATTATTACCACCGCTACCAAATAATGCACCAGTAATTAATCCTGGTGTACTTAACAATCCACTTACAACACCTTGTGTCATAAATGAATTTACAGCATTTTGAGCTTGTTTTTTTGCACCTTTCCTGCAACTAACAAAGCCATATAAATTAATGCCATTTAAATCGAAATCGTTGAAATTCAGTATCTAAAATATAAACAGACCCACTAGCAATATCACCAGGAGCGCCAATTGCAGCGCTCCAACCTTGAACACCAATACCTGTTGTTGCACCGAACAGAAGATGCTCACTTGCATCAGCTGGCTGCAATTTTACGTGTTCAGTAACATTGAAGGTTGGCTTTTTTAGAAGCGTTCCTTGACCACTTCGATACTCTGCTTCCCTAGTAAAAATGTAGACAGCACCAGATGAATCGTCGGTATGACCGCCAGAATGTTTAGTATCTAACGTATGCCACCATGAATCTCTAGAATCTTGGTTATAAAAATCAACTGTTCGACTAAACTTCGAGCCAATTGCAACTGTGCCAGTTGTATCATCAAATGCAACTGCGTAACCGAAGCGTTGCCGAGCTCGTCGATCGGAAGGTTGCAATTTCTGTACATATTCCCATGTACAGTTGTATCGTTCGGGAAACGGTCTTGCATAACAACCAAAGGCATCGCAATCAGTTTCACACGGTTCATAGATCACCAGCGTGTTCAAGACAACGTTTCGAAACGTATCGCGTCTGCGAAAAACGTAGGCAGCACCAGCATCTTGACCGGCATTTCTACCACACTGGCCTTGTCCACAACTTGGCGATGTATGCGCACCTTTATCTTTTAAATCATGTAACCACGAAAAGCGAACGTCGTCAAAATTAATATGCGCCCACTTACTACTCGATCTATCAACGATTCGAATTTTAGCTGATTTGCCGATCCATTTGCGTACATTCCATGCAACCCGTTCCATTTTTTCACTGCATTTCCCGGTTGCTCTATATACAGTATAAAAACTGTGACCATTCGTTTCATCCACATGCCTGCTAAAACTCTGATACTTGCTAACGTATGAAGTTGCCATGAAAGAACCTTCCCCATCAACTATCAACTCAACGTATTCTTCCGTTATTTCGCATCCACCTCCAATCATAAATGAAATTTCATCACCTTTAATTTGAAAAACTTCTGACTCCAAGGTACCTTGCGGTCGATCACCTTGTTCAGTCCCAGGAAGGGTAGTATTCTTATGTCTATTCTCATACGTTCCAATCCAATATTTTCCGATATAATTTGAATTTTGTGGATCTCCGCCATAATAATGGTACAATGCTGTTCTTAGCTCATCACCTTCTAATCCAGTGCGATCACCATACATATTTTTGATATTTCTAGTGTGCCCATATACATATCGATAGTAAGAATTGTCTCCAAGTGTTGGTTGAAAATCAAATGCATTTCCAGTTTTTGTCCATCCAGTCAAATCACCTGTTTCAAAATCCCAAGTTGTTTGTGGCTTTAATTCGTCTCCAGGTGCACCGACAATTATTGTATCACCTTTTAGAGCAACGCTATGGCCAAAGCGATCGGCTGCCATGCTATCTGGTGCAAAAAGAGCAGAATGTTCAATCCAATCACCTTTGATATTAAATCCGGTTTTAGTTATATTTTCTTTGACAAAACCAAAAAGAAAAGCACCACCCGGGGAATAATAATGTAGATCTTGATCAAATGTCCCATCACCATTTAAATTAATTTCCCCCTTATATCCAGCTTGCGGAGACCCTACGATAAGCGTGTCATCCTCAATAGCTACGCTGGCACCAAATTCAGCAGGTGTAATATAAATTACACTTTGTTTTGTGGAAGGATCTGGGTTTTTCAACCGCTGTGGGTTCATATTGACATAAGCCGCCGAATCATCAATTAGAGTTCGCTGATGGTAATGGCTAGATTGTAAAATCTTGAAAAGAGTCCAATTTCCCGTCAACCTTTGATTTGTTTCATTTAAGGCCATATTTATCCGTTGATATAGAAAAACACGTTCTGAACCACGAGCACCTATTGCAACAAATTCACCATACAAACTAAGAGCATTTTCCGCTCCAAATAAATGGTCAGGCCGTGATGCATCAGGATGATGCATGGTACCATTTGAATCAATTTCCCAAACTCCAGTACCATCGCCATTTTGCCCAATCCGTTGGAATATAAACACAGTCGCTTGACCAGGAGCACTTATAGCTACTATAGGCAATTTCGTTTTTACACCATTTATAGTATACGGCTTTGCATCTAGAGATATTGCTTCGCCAAAATGACCACCATAGCTCGGAGTTGGTGCTTTTAAAGTTGCATCTTTAATCCAAACTCCACCAGAACGACGATGGATAACAACACATCCAGCATATTTTGTTTTGTTCATCCCTGCTTCCTTTGCGACATGCGCATGTGGAGCGCTGGTAGCCAAATAATTATTTTCAATAGATAGACTAAAACCATATTTTGCATCATCATGTATGTCAAAAATATCTTTTTCTTTTACTGGATGAGCAAATACTTTTTCTGTATAACCACGCGTACCGTATGCACCATCACCATCATTTTCTATTGTAACTACCGTCCATAATTTTCCTCCAGAGGATGGTTGCATTCCTGGAGAAGTAATCCTAATATTTAATATCTCATCTGGAATCTCGGCGATGAAATCGTTTGTAACTGATGCATTAAATTTATAGTTGGTGATGCTTGTATTTAATTCTACTGCAAAATACTCTGGTGCATAATCTGATCTACCCCTTGAATCATAATGCGATCGTTCAGTCAATAATGCATTGCTTTTCACAAATAAACATTCATTTGTAGCTACGCTGGCTACGCGGCAATCTACCCGACCCCGTGAGGCACTAGCACAACCGCGGGGATCTAAACAACCTAAAGGTCCTGTAGGTATATCGCCCCCAATACGTATGGGATAAAGACCAGTAGCAACACCATCACCCACTACCGTCTCAAAGTGTGATGTAGCAACTTTCTTTGAATATTTACACTCTGGATCACAATGACGAATAACATCCACTGGTAAACTAGTAACGCTTTCAAGACTTTTAATAGTTTTATGTTTAAACTCGAAATCTAAAAATTGAAGATCAAATGCATAGCCAACACCAGAATTTGCGTAGGATACATATTCATCACGATTAATTGAACCAACGATCGCCGTTGGAACCCTAATTGCCAATCCACTAAATCCAAACATATCCCCTGCTTGCTCCAGTTTTGGATGAAAAATACATTGTTCTTTCCAAACTTTTGGGTTTTCAATTGGAGCTGCGACTGGTCTAGCATTTCTATCACGTGTAAAAACATAAGCCGCACCAGAAGCAGCCGGAGTTGCCTTTCTTGTAATGCGTTGTCCAGCATGAGCTCCTGGCCCAGTAAGGTCATCACCACGTGGTATTAATGGAGGGTGATAGCCCGGTGCGTAAAAAGTAATTGTCCAAGCATAACCGCCTTGCTTATCTACGTGACTTCTTGACACGTCAATCAAACCAGTCCCTAAATCTCGCATCATAATACGCCGTAACTCGGATGCCAAAATATTATATGGGACAGCAACAGTCTCTACTAATTCATTCTTGGTTCTATGATCACGAGTTTGTATTTCCCTTGATTTTAATCTCAATTGATATCTTTGCAAAGATTGCTCATAATGACCATCATCAAATTGAACACTGTAAGTCAAATCTGTATTCATGCGTACAACTTTACCTGGAAACAATTGTGAAGGTACACCCGTATGCGCCTTTTCAGCTTCAACTCGTGAACCAAGTTCGATTAAATCTAACGAGGATCCTGTATATGGCTTTCTTTTATTAAATGATGCCCATTTAAACTTACCTGAGCTTGGAAGCAATGGTTTTTTAATTGCATGACGATATTGCCAACCTACATACCACCAACCTCCCAAGGTATTCTTCGCAGCATTTGGATTTCCTGCTACAAAGATTTCCTGTACCTGCCTCATCGTTGATGTTTTACCTTTATAATCTACATGTCCTGTTGCTATAAGGGTTTCCATATGCAACCGTACTTGCCTTCCAAATCTAAAACCCATGCCTCTCTCCGTCGGTATTAAAATTTGCTCAGGCATAAAATTGTGCAATCTGCTTGCTCTTTTAAAGACATAAACAGCACCTGCATTGTTCATGCCAATACGGTCTTTCCCATATTTACCAGGAGCACCTACAGCTACTACATCTCCATCAACTGCCACAGAGGTTCCAAATTCATTCCCTCCATTTAGCGGATTTTCTGGCACATCACCTTCATCCCATGCCTTTAAAACTTGATCGGGAACGTAAATATCGTCACTTGCAAGTGGATTAGTTCTCCTCAAAAGATAAGCATACCCATTACGTGTCTTTTTAATATGCTTTTGATGTGGTGCTTCTCCAACCGCAATCTCTTTTTCAAATACACTAACAGAATGCCCAAAACGTCGTGGAGGAAGCTTTTCTACATCGTTTAATGGACAGGCAAAGGGAACAGCAGGTCCAGGGGCACTTAGACCGCAAATCATATCTTTAAATGAAATATTTTGAAAAAGATACCATTCCCGTTTACAACAACTACCAAAATGACACGGATCTAAGCACTTTTCTCGACTTTTATACACGTAAACCATTCCAGCACCATCACCGAGCGTATCATCTTCCGGTGAACCAATCACTAAAGTATATGTTTTCTTACGCTCTAATTCATGCGCTTCGATTGCATCTGATGGACCCAATAGTGCAATACTGTAACCAAATTCTGCACCCCCAACACGAAAATCAGGAGGTGATATTCTAGTTTCCTGCGTCCATGTGCTAAATTCAGCAGTAGCATTGTCGCGGTGAAACACATAAACCATACCAGAGTTAATTCCACGAGAGTCTTTTCCATCCAATTTTGCCGAACCTTTTACAACTTCAGATATCTTTACTTCTCCAAATTTATTTCCACGTATTAAACGAGCCCATCCTATTAAATTCCTAATTGGAGGCGCTACGGTGGGGGATACATCATTCGCATGTGATACATCTGCTTCTAATGGCGGCAAGTCACCATCCATTGGATAGTGAAAAGTTAGAAGTACTACGTGTGAGTCATTATGATCAACGCTATAGTTTGTACAGATAGGTGCTGATGGCGATAGCTTTGTTGAATTCGCCCAAATTGATACGTCTATGTCTACAATGGAGTCTAATTTTTCTAATGCAACTTTCAGCTCAGCTGCTGTTGCGTTGAAATGTATTGGTTTAGTAGTGTGGTTTCTAAATGTTAACGTCAAATGACCACTATCAGCACTGCAAACTAATGATTGTGATTCTGGTTCACCGAGGTCTTCTGCGTGCGGTGCACTTACTACAATCGTGTGTTTCCACATTGCTACATCGTAGCCAAAATGATCGAAGGAATCAGTATGTTTCGCCCGTAATTTAAATTCTTGAATCCATTCTTCACCTGTTTTATGATATACATATGCTGCCCCAGCTTCTGAACCTGCACTTCCCAGTCGTTTAGCATCCCAAGGTGGATGAATGGATGTATTGTAAAGGTACGATACTTTAACACTTCGGCCAGTTCCTGATAATTTACTATTGTCAGGTACCATGGCGTGGAGGTTCCCAACAGTATCTAACCTAAGATCATATCGACTGACGTAGCGGACTGCATCCCAACCCTCTCGATATCCTGTTGACGTTTTAAAAGTTACCTTCCATTCATAACCTTGTGTAGGATCTGGTCCGCTTCGTTCTACTTCTACATTTTCTATTGTACCCACTTTCTCTAATATTGTTTCCATTTCTTTCGCCGTTGCGTTGTATGGTATAGGCGCACTTTGTCCAAGCAAAGTATGTTCATCGTAACCACGAAATGCCAATCTAAACGTACCGAAACATGGCCCTGCACCTTGTACCAAAGTACGTATAAAACCGCGTGATTCAAAACCATGTAGTGTTCTTGTTGGATCATATACACCTGGAGGATATGCTTCAAAGTCTGGAAAACCTCCAATTAGCATTTGTGGTGGATTGTAGAGATCATTCATAGAACCAAAAGTTATACGCCATGTATATCCACGTTCCGTATCTGGGCCTGTGCGACTTACCGTGACGTTTGTTTTTCTATTTAATGGTCTCCAAAGATTCACAATTTCCTTTGCCATTTCAGATGCAGATATATCATATGGTAATAAATTCGAACTTGATTCGTCTTGCACAATTCCAATATGGCCTTCATGGAATGTTTTTGGCATATACAATTTAAAATATCCACTTATTTGTACTGCAGGTATAATAGTCTCTATCGTAATTGTGCCATTGATAGTCTCGCCAGTATACGATGCATCCGTAACTTGCAATGGCATCACTTCATCTCTTAAACCGACAAAAGTTACACGGTATTCCATTGAACCATCACAACCAGTTTTAGATTGGGTCATATGGCCACTAACTTCTAGCTGTTTCAATTCTGGTATGTCATCGACAATGTAATTTGCATAATTATGCCCTGGCATTCCTAACTCTAATAATCTAGTTTTTTTATTGTTCCAAATCAACCTGAACTGGGTGATAACATCTTTTTTAGTTGGATCATATCTTCGTGCAATTGCTGTTCCGTGTGCACATGATATTTTGATAGCTTGAACCTCTGGCCTCCACGTTGCTGTTGTTGTTACAATTTGAACTTCATCTAGTAATTTTGTCTCGGTTCCACTTGTTTTTACTACTTGTACTTCGTCAATTGGTCTATCCTCACCGATTGCACCAACTACGTTTAAATTGCCATAAACGCCTGCACTCCATCCCATCATATCACTTGGTTGTCGATCTTCCTGTACAAGTTCATACTCGGTCGATCGAACGACATCGAGGGAGAACGACACATTAAAATTTCCAGCAGATGTATACCATGTGATAATATAACCTTTCGACGCTTTTCGTAACTGTAAATCTTCAAACAAACATGCACCCAAGGAAACTGTCATCGTCTTTTTACCAAGCAATGGGAATCCAGTTGGACTATATGTAAGTACAGCTGTAATTGTACTAGTAGAGTCTGGCGTCATTAAATTCAATCCGTTGTCATATATTCCCACCTCTGGTTGTATTCGAAATGGTTGCCCACCAGCCCAAGCATCTGCTGGGTCTCGAATAAGCCTTAAAAATGTCGGATCACCATGTGTCACATCAAACGTAGGACTATCTATGAAAAATGACCCGGACCAATCGTAGAAATTTAACGGACCAGATGTAATAGTAAAGCGCATTGTATATTCACGTGCAACTTTATCAATTTCTACACCAGTGAAATTAACAGTACCGTTTTCCAATTGAATTGTATGTGGAACAACTGTATACGTATCTTCAGCATCATTACGCAATCGATATTGTTTGTAAGTCCCGTAAATAGGAATTTTACTAGTAAGTGTTGCTGCACCAGGATTATTTTGTATTGCAGCTGTAATAATACTGACTTGATCATCTACCAATATATTTCCACCACGATCTTTTACCAAAAGGCATGGCTGGTAGACAAACGGTATACCTCCCCTTGCACCACCTGGATTGACAGTCAGATTTATATGATCAGCACCACCAACACCAACGGTTAAATTGATGCTATCTACCCAATTTGGATATACAGGTGCATCTGTCCAATATCGTAATTTATATGGATATCCTTTTTTATCAAAATTTAAACCGAGAAAACTTGCTCGTCCATTTACAACGGTATGGTTAAAATCACCTTTAACACCAGATAACAATGTTCCTGGACCGTATAGTTGCTCAACTCGAAAGGTTGTTGTTTGATCCTGTATAATGACATTTGTGCCACGATCTGTTGTAGCCAATACTGGATTTGGTCGAAATGGCAAACCACCAGTTGCAGTACCTGCTGGTATAATTCGGGCAATTTTATACATTGGGCCAAGTCGAACGTTAAACCTTGCGCTTTCCAATTGATATGTACCAATACTATTTTTATCATACGAGATAAAATGCAAACTAAATCCATCTGCTAAATCATCAATGTAAAGCCCTGAAAAAGTAGCTTGTAAAAATCCATCAGGTGATACATGAAAATTTGCTCTAGGCATATTTGTAATAATTTTTTCTTGCGTCGTTTCATTTCGTTGCCATAATCTTGCTATACCAATTGGATTTTTATTGATAACTGCAATGACATATGTTAATAAATCATCCGATGTCCTGTAATATCCTCGATAAAGTCCAACGGCACCACTAACAACTTGATTACCATTCGAATCTACAGCACGTATGATTGGTTGGGGTGAGAAACTTTCACCACCCGTAGTTGATCCAGGTTGACGATGTACTACTAGATCGTATGGTATGCTAGATGTTTGTGCTATTGCAACAGGGACGATGAACATGAATGTAATTGTAATTATTACCATGAATAACAACAATACATATTTACAAACCATAGTATTATCAGAAATAATTTTTTATTTAAAACCGAAAATAAATGTTAAAACTCAAAACACTCAAAACGCCCAAATAAACAAGAAAATGCCTTTAAATATTTCTATTATAACGATTAATTGATGTTTCAAAGGAGACGGTATTATACAGTATTGTATCTCTGACCTTTTTAATAATATATACCATTCATTTTATAATGTGTTACTAATTATTATCTAGACTATATATATATATTTATTTTTTTCAAACTTATGTACATAACGTTTATCAATTGCAATGTATTAGAGTGATTGTAATTGGCTAAAAATCGACTTTTTATTTTTGGTGATACAACGTGGCATTATATTGGAGGCCGTTTCTGTCGTTTGCCTTATTCAATGCTATTACCCTAATAAGGAACATGAAAATGAAGAGATGCAACAAGTTGGCAATATCACCACCATCTACCTGTACATGTTTCTTATTTACTTCAGAGAATATATAATCCACAAAAGTGCCATTGCACCTCAATAAGTATGATGTCGGTTTGTCTTGTACGTTGTGGTTTTTTTGTGCCAGGTCTTTGCAAATAAAATTAACGCCATCTTGAGCCTGTAACAAGGCTCTTAATTGTTGACTTAATGTCATATTTTGGTATGACCCCAACGCACATATTAATGTGTTTATCGCTAACATTGATTTTGCAAAGCAATACCAACACGTAGTGCAAATATGGCATTGTATAAACGTTGGATTACGTTACTGAAGAAGTACCTGAATACTAAAAGTGTTAACTATATTTTATGGTTTCACGACTATATACAATGGATATTAAACGATACAACATTCAATTCTTTGTTTGATTTATAATAATTTGGACAAACGAAGTATTAATTCGTTTTTAACCATTTTGCGCTTGTATTCGTGTTTTTTGTAATCGTTTGTAATTCGTAGATTACATCCTTAACTTTTACATTTGTACCTTTAATGTGTCCACCATTTCCAAATGCAAATTTTGTAACTCCATTGTTCCGCCGTTCGCCCTTGCTATGTGGCACCAGTTAGTTGCACAAATGGTTTTGTATGTTTTACCGTTTCTGTATTCCCATACATTTGCTTGTATCATTTTGTATGTTGTTGGTTCTAAGAATTTCTTTCTCTTCCTACTACCGCTGCTGCTACTACTGCTGTTCTTCATCCTAGCCGTTTATTAAAATCCAAGAATTATTTTAACAAAGTTTACAACACCCACTCTTCTTACACCCTTCTACATAGTAATTAAGTCATTGAATTCCTCAATAGTAAATTTACACCCCATACCTCTATTGCATGTTGAACAAAGACAAAATAGATTATCTAAATCCATTGTTCCTTGTTCTACACCAGGTAATTGTGCAAAAACTTTCATAGACTTAATACAGAGGGAAAGATGTTTTTATATAAAACCAATGAGGATAAAATAAATTTAGAGACTCTCAAACAGCATACCTCATCTGTATTAAAAACAACAGATGAATTCCGTAAGAAATTAAAAATTTTGTGTGATAAAAAGAATATTTCATATTATAACAAAAGGGGTGATGTTGGACCATAAAAAGACAGTGGACTTGTGTTCCATAACAGGACACTTGCCACGTTATGTTAGGGACCAACAAAATCACAAAAAAAGGTTAATAACATTAATTGATAACTACTTAGTATCGAACTCAATAACTTTTTTGGTTGGGGCCGAGAAATATTTTTTATGGCTGTTACATTCATGCCTGCCAACAATGTATACTACCAGACAACTAGCTAGCTGGGCTAGCTCGTCCAAGTGAAATCTGATGTTTGATATTCTAATTTCCCATTCAAGTAATAAAATATTATTATAGTCATTTGATAGGCGAGAGTAGTATAAAATCACAACAAAAAATAAACGTTGTTGTAGTAAAAGCACTCTAAAATGCACCACAAAACACACGTATGTGACATATTACAAATTTAAAAATATAAGTTTACATCTGAGAGCAGATAAGTTTTTGTTATTAGTTCTGTTCAAATTTATATAAAAAGCAAAAAACAAATTTATATAATACGCTGACATAAGAAAGATTATTAGAATATATTGATTGAATAGTTGCGATTTGATTCATATATATATATACATATACATACACACACACAAGCGAATAGCAAATAATATAAATAAATATGAATGTATCAGCATCTGGTGTAAACGACGATGAAAAATTATCATTTGTGGACTCGTCCTCTTTATCACCTTCTTCAAATAATTATGGAAGAAGTGCAGGGCGTACACAGGAAGAAGGTGGAGTTGTGACTTATTTCCAATCTGCAAACCATCCAACTGCAGCATTGTTTCATATTTTGTTCAAAACATTAGCAATGTTAACCTATGTGTTTGGTACATGGTTTATTTCAAACACTGTATTAATATTTGTTACATGTGTTGTTTTATTAGCGTTTGACTTTTGGACAGTTAAAAATGTTACAGGAAGATTATTAGTAGGATTGCGTTGGGAAAATCAAATTAAAGAAGATGGTTCAAACGAATGGGTATTTGAAGCCATTGCCGATACGTCCAGGATTGGCAAAGTTGATTCAACTATTTTTTGGTTTGGTTTATGGATCTCACCAATATTATGGGTTGTATTATTTGTCGTTGGGATATTAAAATTCAATTTAGCTTGGTTGGTAATAGTATGCGTAGCATTAACTTTAAATGGCATTAATTTATATGGCTTTGTTAGTTGCAGGAAAGGTGCAAAAAAACAAGCTCAAAATGCTGTAAATTCATTTATGACACAAGGTGTTGTAAGTGGATTGTTAAGTACACCAGGATTAATTACTGGTGCATTATTTGGTAGCGGTGGTAATAATAATAATAATAATAATAGTAATAATTCCAATGCCAATAGGGTCTAGGTTTTTAAATTATTATTTGAAATAGAACATTAATATGGAAAAAGCAAAAACTGCGTGTGTGTGGTGTTTTGGTTCGCAAGCATGTGTGGGAGTATGTATTTTTTTAAACGTAAAACAAAAGTAGTTTTTTATTAAGAGATATGAATATATTTTTTTATATTTTTTTAATAATATGAATATACAGTGCATACACACACACACCAACAACATACATTATTACTCCCTCTTGATATTTTAAAAGTCTTTCTTTTGGGAGAAATAATCAATTTTTCTTTAAGTATGGATGCTACAACCTCCCCCATATTCATCGAAACTAACGAAATACGACACATATATATTATATATAATACTAAACAGCATTTATTCTTTCACAGCACTTAAACCACTTGCTTGTTTAAATGTAAATCCACCAAAATCTGCTTTTTTTGCCGTTGCAAGTCTTGATGATGGTTCAACAGAATCAATCACACGTTCACTTGTAAACTCTGCATCAAAGTTACTAGTGTCATTTGCCCCACGTACTTTTGGTACAAAATCTGGTTTTACATCACGATTATATAATTTTTTCCAATCCAACGTTTCAAAGAATGGATGTGCTTTAATAGGCGCACAATCATCATCGCCTGATCCAAGACGGGATCCAGGATCCCGTCGCAACAATTTCGTAATCAAATCCCTTGCATTGTACGAGACAAATCCAGGCACACGCAAATCTGCTTTTTGTATCAATTCATACATCAAATTGACATTTTCACTGTAAAATGGTGGTAATCCTACCAACATCTCGTACAACAATATTCCAACACTCCACCAATCAACTGCCTTGTCGTGTGGGATCCCGTTGATGACCTCCGGTGCTAAATATTCTGGCGTTCCGCAGAATGTTTCTGTCTTTTCACCTGGTTTGCTGAAACGTTTGGATAAGCCGAAATCCGTTAATTTCACATGACCTTCATCGTCTAGTAAAATATTTTCTGGTTTCAAATCACGATATATGATACTACGCTCATGTAAATACCCAATGCCAAGTATGATTTCTGCACAATATAAACGTGCACGTGGTTCTTTGAAACGTCTATCGTTTTTTAAATGGAAAAACAATTCCCCACCCGTAATCATATCCATGACCAAGTACAATTTTGTACTAGTTTGAAATGCGAAATGCAATTTCATTAAAAATGGATGATCTGCTTCCTCTAAAATTTCACGCTCTGCTTTTGTATGTTCCACTTGATTTCGTTCCACAATAGCAGCTTTTCTTAAAATTTTCATTGCATATACTTTTCCATTCTTATCATCACCTTTTTTACGCACCATCATCACTTTACCAAAACTACCTCTTCCAATAACTTTCATCAATTCAAAGTCTTCTACACCAACGACGCAAGGTTTGCCACCCCACGTAGTGGTTCCAGCACGATTGCGAGATGCACCAAACGCATCTGTGCCACCTGATTTTTTCGCCAAAAGTGCTTTACCTTTTGCACGTAATTTTTTATTTTTCTTTGCTTGACTTTTAGTAACAACATAATCTTTTAAAGAGGATTGAGAAGAAAATTCTACAGGCAATTCGCTGCCTTTAATAGCTTGCCATAGCGTCTTCAAGCAATCATCGATGATCTCTCTTTTGCGCAAGCTCATCAAACGGTAATCATATTCCTCTGGGATATGTATAACAAACTCGTCACTTTTAGTTGAAGCTGTAATATTACCAATTTTTGCAATTTCGACACGTCGTTTACATTTTTTATAATCATTTGGCATTAAATTATAAACGGCTTTGTTCGATATGAGTAGCAAACGCTCTTGTGGCCTTCCTTGTGGATTGATTTTAATGATAAAATCACTAAAGTATACAGTCTCTGCTTCTGTATTTGCTTCATGATATTTACCTAATACAGAACGTACACTGGTACTAGATGCTAAATTTAAGTGGTCATGTGTTGTATGTGATTTCACAACATTATTTAAAAAACCACCACCTTTTGCAATTGCTGCCATGTTTCTTTATGTATGTATATATAAGTGTATTTATATATGTATATATATATATTTCAATGTTTATATTAAATATATATTATTGAAACACTTAATGGTTTTTGTTCCCTTGTTGTAATATGACTATTGTATCGTGTGTGTCACTCTGGTTTAACATGAATAATAATATAATCAATCATTATTATTTATAATATCTTCATTCATTTTTTTACAATAAATATTTTCCGATCCCCATTTATCTAATTTACATTGTTATTAGTTTTATTTTTTCATTCATTTTGCCTCAGGTTTGCTGGTTTGCACACGGCACACACACACAGTCGAACTGGATCTTTTTAGTCTATTTTATGTGAGGCAACTTTTAGCAGCAAAAAAAGCAACCAAATCGAGGCACACCTTAACCTCATGATATGAGTATGTGCAGAGCTAGTCTATATTCGTATGAACATAGCATGGAGATCATTATACGAGAAGTACTATGACTTGTACATTCAAGTATGAATATACTTAGTCAAAACGTGAATATTCTGCCTATCAAGGATCGTCTGATTATCAATCTTCTTCTCCTATCAAAAAATCACTTAATTCGTACTTGAATGGGTAGATAGAATACCAAAACAAAGTCAATAATCAAAAAATCACTTAATTCGTACTTGAACGGTACTCGAGAAAGACTTGGCACCAAAAATGAGCCGCACTTCCAATAGTCTTTTTTTAAAGGTGTTTATATTACAAAAAATATTATATAAACATATACTATATAAACTTAAAAATATTTATACATCTCGGATATATTGATATAAAAATGGAAGATTGGTCTTTTAACCTTCAAAAAGCCGCACTTGTTCTGTCGAAATCAAACAACATCAGTGGATTTCAGTGTATTAAATGTTTCAAAATATGAAGGTATAATATTATATCTGTATTTTTTTGCGGAAATTTGTTTTGTTTAGATATTTTTAGAAATTTTGGTAACCTATAAATTCCTCCAAGTGCCAAGTTTTTGCCGAGTTCTTCGCTGCGCTCATATTTTAAGGTATGGGCTGTAGCAGGGAAGAACGAAGGGAATCGAGTACTTGAACGGGTAGATAGAAAATACCAAATCATCATAAACCCTACTCCTAACCATACAAAGAAGCTGAGGACCACACATCTGGCCCTTCAAACAAATTTGTGTTGCGCGAAAGGAAGCGGGGGGCGGACCTTTAAGTACAATATAAGAATATAATATCCCCCTATTAAAATCTCAATCATAATGCTATTCACTTGCTATTTTCACACCGGTTTTACACACATCTCTCAACAAATAAACTGTATTAAAAATATATAAGTTATATACGTAGATAGAATGTACAGATAGATGTCAATAGAGTTGATTCGGTAGGAAACTGTTTATGATCAAAGAAGAAGAAAAACAATATTAATATCAGGTTTACAGAACATATACATACACACACAAATATATATACACATCTATAGTAATATAAAACATCATGCCAAGAAGAGAAGACGATTTTGATAAAGCATTAAGTGAATTTGCACCTGAACAAGAAGCTGGTGTTGGAAATGTAGTTATATTTTTCCTTGTATCAGTATTTTGTGCTGTCTTGCCAGGATATTTATTTACTACACCAATGATTGGTATGGATTTAATGGAAAATATGCCAGTTTACGCTGGTGTAACTGCCATTAGTGGATTGCTTTTAACATTTGCATCGACACGCGTTGCAGATGGTCTTTTCCGTGCAGCAAAACAAAAAGCTAAAGGTGGCAAAGGAAGTGAACAACTTGAAGAATTACAAAAACAAGAAGCAATTGGTTTCTCTATGTTTAAAAATAATGTCATGTACTTATTCTTAACATTATTTTTAGCATTTTGGTTAATCCCAACATTTACTGATGATGACAAAATTCGTTACGCTGTATCAGTTGCATCACCAGCATGCATGATGGCATATTTAGCTTCATACTATTAAATGATATATGATATATATAGATACAAGTAATTGTATTATTTATAAATATTTATATATATATATTACGAGATAG
>JACLAD010008406.1_pt1 | contig 19529 bp, 16 predicted proteins | sample 8027901 | NCBI WGS metagenome assembly JACLAD01 (sample SAMN15725071, study PRJNA655200) | protist metagenome | isolation source: fluorescence activated cell sorting (FACS) single amplified genomes of... | place: Spain: Blaines Bay Microbial Observatory, Mediterranean Sea | collected 2016-07-05 | reverse complement strand
GTATCGTCGGTTCTCTGACTGTTTTGCGGCAGGATGCGGCAGGAGGAGGGAGATCCTGCGGCCGTCTCCAGCCGGATGCGCCCCGACGCCCTCTCGGCCGAGGTGGTGACGCGCAGCTTGTAGCTGTCGAGCTCGGAAACCTGCAGTTCCGCGTCGCCGGTCGCGGTTTCCAGAACTGCGCCGCTATTCGGATCCACGATCTCGACGGTGGCGAAATTGGGGGTGCTGGCGGCATGTGCGGAGAAGGCCGCTGCCGCGAGGAGGGCGGAGGTTGTGGAGGCGGAGGCGCGCAAGGCGTGCCGGCGCAACGCGCTGGGGGGCTGTCGCTTGATCGTCATTACTAGGAGAACCTCTGTGGATGCCCCGGAGAGAAGGAAAGGGAGAGCCGGGGCAGCCCGCATATGCGCGCCTAATTTCACGATTTAGTGAGTGGAATGAGGAGGTTTTGTGGCGAGTTGGATATGTCGCCCGCTGCGCGGAGACGCGTGGTCGTGCTCGGTGTCCCGCCGTTCGGGCAAGAAAAAACCCCGCCGAAGCGGGGTTCTGAATTTTTCCCTGGGAAGAGGCGCAGCTCAGGCAGCGACCTCTTCGGCCGGATCGCGCAGGACATAGCCGCGGCCCCAGACGGTTTCGATGTAATGTTCGCCATCCGTCGCGGCAGCGAGCTTCTTCCGAAGCTTGCAGATGAAGACGTCGATGATCTTCAGCTCGGGCTCGTCCATGCCGCCATAAAGGTGGTTGAGGAACATCTCCTTGGTCAGGGTCGTGCCCTTGCGCAGGGAGAGGAGCTCCAGCATCTGGTATTCCTTGCCCGTCAGGTGGACGCGCTGGCCGTTCACGTCGACGGTCTTGGCGTCGAGGTTCACAGACAGCATGCCGGTGTTGATGACCGACTGGCTGTGGCCCTTGGAGCGGCGGACGATGGCGTGGATGCGGGCGACCAGCTCGTCCTTGTGGAACGGCTTGGTCATGTAATCGTCGGCGCCGAAGCCCAGCCCCCGGACCTTGTTCTCGGTGTCGCCGAGACCCGTAAGGATCAGGATCGGCGTGTTCACCTTCGCGACGCGCAGCTGCTTGAGCACGTCGAAGCCGGTCATGTCAGGCAGGTTCAGGTCGAGAAGGATGATGTCGTAGTCGTACAGCTTGCCGAGATCGACGCCCTCTTCGCCGAGATCGGTCGTGTAGCAGTTGAACCCATCGGACTTCAGCATCAGCTCGATGCTCTGCGCAGTCGCGCCGTCGTCCTCGATCAGAAGTACCCGCACTGGCCTTGCCCTCCTAAGGTGATGCGTGAGGACCGTGGCCCCGGGGGCCTGCCTCTCGGATCGGTAATCAGCGTAGACGGACCGTAACGATGATTTACTTTCGTAAAGATTAACGGCGGTAACGTTTCCCGCTGCCGACCAACCTCACGACCACGCTTTCGTGAGAAAGGTTAACGCGAAGATCCGCTGCTGAACAAGCCTTGACGAAGCGGAATTCATCCTTCCCGCCTGACGTGTGTGAACGGCGTTCAGACCCCTTTGCGAAGGATGAAGCGGCGTGGCACGGGGAAAGATGAATGTGAGGCACGAGAGGAGAGCCCAATGCCGTCTTTCGACATCGTTTCCGAAGTCGACCAGGCCGAGGTCGACAACGCCGTCCAGAACGTCATGCGCGAGATCGGGACGCGCTACGACTTCAAGGGCTCGAAGACCGAGGTCAGCGTCGATGGCAGCGTCATCAAGATCGAGGCCGATGACGACCTGAAGCTCAAGCAGGCCAAGGAAATCCTTCAGGGGCACCTTCAGAAGCGCGGGATCGAGCCCGGCCAGCTCGACTATCAGAAGGTCGAACCCGCCGCCGGTCAGTCCGTCCGCCAGCGCGTGCTGGTGAAGGAGGGGATCGACAAGGAGATGGCCAAGAAGATCGTCAAGGACATCAAGGGCACGAAGACCAAGTGCCAGGTGGCGATCCAGGGCGAGGAGCTGCGCGTCACCGGCAAGAAGCGCGACGACCTGCAGGAGGTCATCGCGCATGTGAAGGGAATGGGCCTCGAGCAGCCCGTGCAGTTCAAGAACTTCCGCGACTGACGCCGCGCGCCCCGGCGGAACCGCCGGGGCGAACCGCTCAGCGGTTCGTGCTCTCGAAGATCTTGTCGGCCGAGGCGGCGACGAAGCCCTGATAGAGCTGGCCGTCCGGCTTCGCGAAGCGCTTGGCGAACTCGTAATAGCAGGACGGGATCGTCAGATCCCCGTCGGTGAAGGCGGTCGGCACCTCCGTCGCCATGGTCGAGCACTGCTCGAGCAGGACCTCCGGGCTGCCCTTGATGAGCCCGCCCGAGCGGTTCATCCGGAAGCCCGCATCCTCGATGAAGGCCGCGAGGGAGGGCAGGTCGTCGAAGCTCTTCAGCGCGTTGACGAAGATCGTGAAATGATTGGCGCAGAAGCCGAAGGCGGCCATCCAGCCGGCATATTCGGATTCCTCGTAGAGCGCTTCATAGGTCTGGGTGTCGACGTTCCACAGGCGTCCGGCCGTGACGAGGTCGGGGCTATCCAGATCCTCGTCGGAGAGCTGTGAGATCAGCTCGCGCACGGTCTCCTGAAGCTTGCCGCTGAACTGCGAGAGCAGGAGTTCGGAGATGAAGACCTTTGGAAGTTCGGGGTCTTCATGGGCGTAGTAGCGCGCGAAGAGGCGCTTCTGCTCGAAGCGGTACTCGTCGCGCCGCGCATAGCCGAGTTCGAGGAAGGGGCGGGCGAGGCTATCGATCCCGAGACGCGGATCGTCGAAGGTCCGGAAGGCGACATGGTCGTTGACCACATGCTCGCCGCGCTCTTCGAGCAGGCTGCGGATCTTCTGCGCCTGCGGGGTCAGCTTGGCGTATTGCGCCCATAGCTTGTCGAACAGCGCTTCGGGAGTGGCCATGACGGCGGTCCTTCTGAAATCAGTCTTCGTTCTTCAGCGCAGCGAGCACCGCGAAGGGGGAGTCGGGATCGGCGGCCTTCTTGCGCTGCGGGCCGGAGGAATAGGTGCGCGGCCCTTTCTGCGGCGGCTTGCCCTTGCGGGGCCCCTTGCCCCCGGGCTTGCCCTTCTGGCCATCGCTCTTGCCGGCGGGACGGCCCTTCTGCGCGCCCTTCCGGCCGCCGCCCTGCGTACGCCGCTGCGGCGGAGCCCAGCGCCAGAGAGTGACCGTCTCGGTCCTGGGCTCGTCCCTGGCTTCGCTCCCTTCCGCCTTGCCGCTCTCGGCCGCTGCGGGCACGGCAGGTTCCGAAGGCGCCTGGGGCTCGCTCTGGGTCTCCTCGGAAACTTCGGGCGCGGTCGTCTCCACGGATTCGTTCCCGGCAGGAGAGGGGGCTTCCTCCGCCGCCTTGCCATCCTGCGGCGCGCTGGCCGCCTCGGCGGGCGTCTGCTCCGCTTCGGGGGCGGCTGGCGCGGGCGCCTCGACCTCGCGCGTCACGGTCGATTTCTTGTAGCCGAGGCTCTTCAGGACGCCCTCGAACGGCTCACCCGACACCCCGACCAGGCTCATCATCCGCGAGCCTGCCTCGAAGCCTTCCTTGCCGGCATCTGAGCGCGCGCTGCGGATTTCCTGCGCGAGGCGCTCGAGCATGTCGATGCGCACCGCCCGGTCGCCGGAGGGGCGATAGCCATAGGCATAGTAGAAGGCATGCGGGGTTTGCTCGTCGGCCTCGACGCTGGTCGCACCGGCCTTGGGCGGAGCATAGGCATCGGGCTCGGTCTCGGTCCACAGAGCCCAGAGAAGGGCGAGGAACTGCGCCGGCGCCGGCTTGAGGAGGGCCGGCAGGAAGATCGTGTATTCGCCGAATCGCACGCCGAGATCGCGCAGCTTGGCGCGCTCGTCCTGTTGTAGCGCCTTGATCTCGTTGGCGATCTGGCGGCGCGAGATAGCGCCGAAATTCTCGATCAGGCGGAAGGCGACGCCGCGGGCTCCAGGAGAGAGGACATCCGGTCCCTCGCCGCCGCGGTTGACCGCCTTCTGCAGCGCGACCAGCGGCCCGGCGAGCCCCTCGACGCGGTCGGCGATCCAGTCGCGGATACGATCCTCGATCACGGGCAGGGCATTGGGCGGCAGATGCTCGATGCCGACGAGGCGGAAATCGGGCCGCAATGGCTGTGGGCCTTTCACGAGCCGCGCGATCTCGGACCTGCGCCACCAGACGGTGCCGCCTTCGCCAAGCGAGAACTCCTCGTTCCTGGCCACTGCCAGGGCCGAGGCCCGCGCCGCCAGCTCGGGGCGCAGCGCCTTGAGCGCCGCGAACCGCACCGCCTTGGCGTGAGGGCCCTGCGCGCGTGGATCCAGGACGAACTGGAACCCGAGCAGCCGTCCTACGAATTCGCCTTCCACGATCACTTCTCCGCCTTCGGTGACGCCCGCAAGGAGAGGAGCGTCGTCTTTGAGTTTCTTGAGCAGAACAGAGGTGCGCCGGTCAACGAATCGCTGTGTCAGCCGTTCGTGAAGCGCGTCCGAGAGCGCGTCCTCGATCCGCCTCGCCTCGTCCTGCCAATGGCTCGCCCGCTCCAGCCAGCCCGGCCGATGCGAGAGATATGTCCAGGTCCGCACATGCGCGATCCTTGTGGACAATGCATCCACATCCCCTGCGGTCGAGCTCAACTTCTGCAGCTGCGCGCTGACGAATTCCTCCCGGATGCGCCCGCGATCGAGAAGCTGGTGATAGACTTCGCCGAGCATCACGGCGTGCTGGTCGGGCGTGACCTTTCGGAAATCGGGGACCTGGCAGACCTCCCAGAGGAGCTTCAGCGCCGCGCCGCCGCGGGCCATGTCGCGGATGTCGTGCCGCTTGGACAGGCGCCGCAACGCATCCTCGTCGTCTCCCATGCGCGCCCGGACGAGCTCGCGGCGGTCCGGCGTCGTCTCGAGGCTGCGCAGAAGATTGGGCAGGCTATCGAAGCGCAGGCGGCCGGAGCGCCATTGCAGCGCAGTGACCGGCTCGAAGCGGTGCTCCTCGACCTGCTCGACGAGATCCTCCGGGAAATCGGGACAGTCCGCAGTGGAGCCCCAGGTGCCGTCCTTGACGTGGCGGCCCGCGCGCCCGGCAATCTGCGCGACCTCGGCCGGAAAGAGGTGGCGGCTCTGCCGTCCGTCGAATTTGCGCGCGCCTGCGAAGGCGACATGGTCGATATCCATGTTGAGGCCCATGCCGATGGCATCGGTCGCGACGAGATAATCGACCTCCCCTTCGTTGTAGAGCGCCGCCTGCGCGTTGCGGGTCCGCGGGCTCAGCGCGCCCATGACTACCGCCGCGCCGCCGCGCTGACGGCGAATCAGCTCGGCGATGGCGTAGACGTTGTCCGCCGAGAAGGCGACGATGGCCGAACGGCGGGGCAGGCGCGTGACCTTCTTGTGGCCCGCATATTCGAGATGGCTGAAGCGTTCGCGGCTGACGAAGTCGATATCCGGGATGAGCCGCGCCAATATGCCTCGCATCGTGTCCGAGCCGAGCAGCAGCGTCTCGTCCCGCCCGCGCGCATGAAGGATGCGGTCGGTGAAGATGCGCCCGCGTTCGGCATCGGCGGCGAGCTGCACCTCGTCGATGGCGAGGAAGCTCACCTCGCGCTCCAGCGGCATCGCCTCCACCGTGCAGACGAAATAGCGCGCCGAGCGGGGGATCACCTTCTCCTCGCCGGTGACGAGAGCGACGGCCTGGCTGCCCTTGCGCTCGACCATCTTGTCATAGACCTCCCGCGCGAGAAGGCGCAGCGGCAGGCCGATCATGCCGGAGCTGTGCGCCGCCATGCGCTCGAGCGCATAGAACGTCTTGCCCGTATTGGTCGGCCCGAGCACGGCCGTCACGGGCCGCTCGGCGGATGAGAGGAAGCTGGAGAGCATGAATCTGTCCGGATGGACTTAGCGCAGGCACGCGGTTCGAACCAACACCCGGATGCCGGGCTGCGTTCTTCGGCGGAAAGGGCGCTTTTCACGGGACGGGCGCAGCGCGTAAGCAGCGGCAGCGCTGAGCGGGAAGGGCAGGGAATGCGGGCGACCGAACGCGGTGCCGGCCGCGCAGGGGCGGCGAGGGCGCGATGATGCGGCCCGTGCTTCGAGAGCGCATGGTCGAGGTCGCGCCGGGACGGCGCCTGCACCTTGCGGGGCTGGAGCCGGAGGGCGCGGCGCCCCGTGCCCCCTTCGTGCTCTACGATGCCGGCGCCTTCGGGATCTATGCCGACGGAGCCCACGTCGTGCGCGCGCTCGCGGCTCGCGGCGCGCGCGCCTGGGCCTATTCGCGCGCAGGGCTCGGCGACAGCGACGACCTGCCGGGCGGGGTCGTGCCGGACCCCTACTGGCATGCGAACGACATGCTGCGGCTGCTGGACAGGCTCGCGCCGCGGGGGCCGGTCGTCCTCATCGGCCATTCGATGTCCGGCCTGCGCCTGCATGCCCTCGCCGAGATCGCGGACAGAGAGCTTGCGGGCCTGGTGCTCGTCGATGCGGTGACGCCGCGCTGGATCGTCTCGCGGAGCCAGCGGGCCGGCACCCGGTTTTTCGGCAATGCGCTGGCGCTGGCGGAGGGCGCCGTGCCGCTCGCCCGCGGTCTCGCGCTGATCTATCCGAACGGCATGCGGCTGGCGGGCAAGGAGCGGGAGGACAAGCTGCGCTCGGTCGCCTCGCCGCGCCATCTGCGCACCACGCGGGCCGAGCTGTCAGCCGTGAGCGGAAGAGGGCTCGGCGCCCGGCTGTCGGCGGGTCACGGCGTGCCCATGATCTTCATGCCTGCGGGGATGGTCGCGCGCGGCACGGCGGCGCTGGCCGAGGAGGGGCGCAGCAATGGCGCTCCGGTGGAGATCGTCGACATGAGCAGCTGGGGTCATGCGAGCATTCTGTCCCCCGAGCCAGCCGAAGCGATCGCGGAGGCCGCGCTCCGCCTTCTGCGAAGTGCGGCCTCCGCGGGCGCTTAGCGGTATTGCTGAATGCGGGTCGCGCGCAGGCCCTGCAGGCCATGGCGGTCGATCGCCTTTTCCCAGGAAAGATATTCCTCTTCGGTCAGGCTGTAGCGGTCGCAGGCGCTTTCGAGGCTGAGGAGCCCACCGCGGACCGCGGCGACAACTTCGGCCTTGCGGCGGATGACCCAGCGCTTCGTCGTCCTTGGCGGCAGATCGGCGATCGTCAGCGCCGTGCCGTCCGGGCCGATCACGTAGGGCTGCTTGCTCTGAGCCGCTGCCGCAACGTTCCCTTGTGTTCCAGCCATCGAACCTACCACTCCCAGAAACTGTGTCGTCTTGAAGGGCACAATAGTTCGGCGTTCTGAAGAAACGGCTAAGTTCAAAGGTGAACATAGGCTTACCATGAATGTAGAAAACTGCGCAGGAAGGCCAGATTCTGTTCTTCCTTGGCACAAGCGCCCCATGGCGGAGCAGCTTTCGGCCAAGCCGTGCCACTCGCTTGACGGAAGAGCCGGGGGAGGCCATGCGAGCGCCTTCTCAGTGCCCCACATCTTACCGCCCCGTTCAGGAGGTCCCGATGAACCCCTATCGCACGCATAATTGCGGCGCCCTGCGCAAATCGGATGTCGGCGAGACCGTCACCCTCTCGGGCTGGGTCCACCGCAAGCGCGACCATGGCGGCCTGCTCTTCATCGATCTGCGCGACCATTACGGACTGACACAGATCCTGTGCGAGCCCGAGGAGGCCTTCTTCGATCAGGTCGAGGCCGTGCGCGCCGAGAGCGTGATCCGCATCGAGGGCAAGGTGGTCGCCCGAGACGAGGGGCAGGTGAACGAGACGCTGCCCACAGGGGAGATCGAGGTCCGCATCACGAAGTTCGAGGTCCTGTCCGCCGCGGGCGATCTGCCCCTGCCAGTCTTCGGCGAGCCGGACTACCCGGAGAACATCCGGATGCGGCACCGCTATCTCGACCTGCGCCGCGAGACGATGCACTCGAACATCATGCTGCGCAGCCGGGTGATCAGCGCGCTGCGCCAGGGGATGGAGCAGAACGGCTTCACCGAGTTCCAGACCCCGATCCTGACCGCGTCGAGCCCCGAAGGCGCGCGGGACTTCCTCGTCCCCTCGCGGCTTCATCCGGGCAAGTTCTTCGCGCTGCCCCAGGCGCCGCAGATCTTCAAGCAGCTGATCATGGTATCGGGCTTCGACCGCTACTTCCAGATCGCGCCCTGCTTCCGCGACGAGGATGCGCGGGCCGACCGCTCGGCGGGCGAGTTCTATCAGCTCGATGTCGAGATGAGCTTCGTTGAGCAGCAGGACGTCTTCGATGCCACCGCGCCGGTCGTGCACCGGGCCTTCGAGCTCTTCGCCGGAGAGCGGAACGTCGACCCTTACGAGGAATGGCCGCACATTCCCTATGCCGACGCCATGCTGAAATACGGCTCGGACAAGCCCGACCTTCGCGTCCCGCTGGAGATGCAGGTCGTCACCGAGCATTTCCGCGATTGCGGCTTCAAGATCTTCGCCCAGATCGCGGCCGACGATCAGCAGCAGATCCGGGCCATCCCCGCGCCGGGCGGCGGCTCGCGCGCCTTCTGTGACCGGATGAATTCCTGGGCGCAGAAACAGGGCCTGCCGGGCATGGCCTATATCATGTTCGACGAGGGCGACGGCAAAGGGCCGGTCGCGAAGAATATCGGACCCGAACGGACCCATGCGGTCCGCGACCAGCTCGGCCTCAAGGCGGGCGACGCCGTCTTCTTCGTGGCGGGCAAGCCGAAGGATTTCGAGGACGTGGCCGGCAAGGCGCGGGTCGTCATCGGCGAGGAACTCGGCCTGATGCAGAAGGACCGCTTCGCCTTCTGCTGGATCGTCGACTTCCCGATGTATGAGTGGGACGAAGAGAACAAGAAGGTCGAGTTCGGCCATAACCCCTTCTCCATGCCCCAGGGCGGCCTCGCCGCACTAGAAAAGGCGACCAGCACCGAGGAGCAGCTCGCGCTGAAGGCGAACCAGTACGACCTCGTCTGCAATGGCTACGAGTTCGCCTCGGGCGCGATCCGGAACCACAAGCCGGAAATCATGTACAAGGCCTTCGAGGTCGCGGGCTATGGCGCCGAAGTGGTCGAAGAGAAGTTCGGCGGCCTGCTGAACGCCTTCAAATACGGCGCGCCGCCGCACGGTGGCATCGCCTATGGTGTCGACCGCATCGTCATGCTGCTCGCCGAGCAGGAGAACATCCGTGAGGTGACGATGTTCCCGCTGACGCAGGGCGCGGAAGACCTTCTGCTCGGCGCGCCGGCGGAAGTTTCTCCCGAGCAGCTCAAGGAGGTGCATATCAAGCTCTCCAAGCCGATCACTGAAAAGGCGGCGCCGCCGCCCATCGACGTTCAGGAATAGGTTTCGATCAGCCCCGCTTCGGCGGGGCTTTTTTCTGGCGGGTTCGCGGCCATTCGGGGGCGGGAGCTGTTTGCCAGCGGCTGCAATCCTAACTGGTTGGAATAATCTACCAAATTCGCCTCCTGCAGCGCGAAAACGCGCTGGCAGGGCTTTACCAAAGCGTCATTGTCTGCATGAATTCCCCTGCCGGTTGTGAGCGCGCGGCCGGCGAATGCAGACCGATAGGCAGGAAAATCCTCATGAAATTGTTCCGTACGCTGCTTCTCAGCAGCACGATCCCGCTCGCCCTCACGGGCGTCGCCGCCGCGCAGCAGGCCGATCCGCTCATCATGGACCAGGACACGGCCAGCTTCGATGCCGCCGAGCTGCGGATCGCGCCGCGCGGCGCGTCCCGGTCGGAGCGGGTGCGGGCGTTCCTGAGCACGAAAGTCGATGCGCAGGCAGCGGACGACCTGGTTCTCGTCGAGGAGCGCAAGGGCCGATCGGGCCGCGTGCACCAGCGCTTCGAGCAGAAGATCGGCGGACGCAGGGTCTATGGCGCGAACGTCACCGCCAGCTTCGGCGAGGACGGAGAGATGGTCCGCCTGCACGAGCGCGTGCGCCGCGGCGCCGACCGGCGCATCCTGCCCGCTGGCATCGACGCGCAAGAGGCGCTGCGCATCGCGCTGGCCGAACATTTCCCGCAGGCCCCGATTCCGCGCGCGGCCACGGTCGAAGGCGTGACGACCGGTTTCGCGCCCGCCGCCTTCTTCTACGACGCGCCGGAGGTCGAGGAAGTCCTCATAGCGCGTGGACGCGGCGCGCTGCAGACGGGCTTCCTCGTCAAGACGTGGAGCGCGGAGACGAACGAGCTCTACCACACGCTGGTCGATGGCCGCGGCAAGATCGTCCATGTCGAGGACCGCACCGCCCGCGACAGCTATGGCATCTTCCCCGACCACCCCGGCAATTCCGCGCAGACCGTGGTGCAGGGGCCGGGCTCGGGGAATGCGCAGTCGCCCGCAGGCTGGCTCTTCTCGGGCAGCCATTCCCGCTTCGACATCAGCGGGAACAATGTCCGCGCCTATCTCGACACCAACAATGACAACAGGCCCGATGGCGGCGGCGCCACGGTGTCGAACGGCAACTTCACGACAGCCGCCAATCTCAGCGGCGATCCGTCCACGACGCAGAACCGCGAAGTCGCGATCCAGAACCTGTTCTACCTGAACAACCGCATTCACGATGTCCTCTACGACCACGGCTTCACCGAGAGCACGGGCAACTTCCAGGAGGACAATTTCGGCCGCGGCGGCCGGGGCTCGGATTCGGTCAATGCCGAGGCGCAGGACGGCGGCGGCGTGAACAATGCGAATTTCGCAACGCCCTCGGACGGCTCCAACCCGCGCATGCAGATGTATATCTGGGATCTCACCAATCCGCGGCGGGACGGGGATCTCGACTCCGATATCGTCTGGCATGAATACGGGCACGGCCTGACCTGGCGGATGATCGGGTCGATGTCGGGCCCCATCTCGGGCGCCATCGGCGAAGGCATGGCGGACGTGCTGGCGATCCTGCAGAACGATGACGACCGCGTCGGCGAATATTCCGCGAACAACTCCCGCGGCATCCGCCGGGCGCGCTACACGAACTACCCCTATGACCTGTCCAACTTCACCGGCCAGTCGGTGCATAGCGACGGCGAGATCTATGCGGCGGCCATCTGGTATCTGAAGGGCCTCTTCGAGCAGGAGGGCCTGACCAGCGGCGATCTCATGGACACGCTGATCGAGGGCATGAACTTCACCGCCCCCGGTCCCGACTACATGGACATGCGCAACGGCATTCTCGATGCGGCGCCCGCTTCGCAGGACTGCCTCGTCTGGGAAGCCTTCGCTCAGTTCGGGATGGGGCAGGGGGCAAGCATGTCGTCCTACTCGGCCAATGCCAGCTATTCCGTGCCGAGCACCTGCTCGGGCGGCGGCGGCACGCCGGACCCGCAGCCCGGGACCGGGCCCGAGCTCAGCAATATCGCAGCGGGCACGGCCTCGATCTGGTGGGGTTATTACTGGTACGCCCAGACGCTGCTGACGGTCTCCGAGGGCGGCACGCCGAAACCCGGCGTTTCGGTCACCTTCGACTGGTCGGGCACGGCCGGGTCCTGCACGACCGACGGAAACGGTCAGTGCCGGGTCGACTCGCCGACCTATCGCAGCAGCCGGGTAGGCTACACGACCTTCACCGTGCGGACGATCGCGGGCGAGGCGCCCACGGCGGCGAGCGGCATTCCACTCAGCTTCCAGGTCAGCCGGCCGTAAGACAGCGGGGCCGGGCCACGCGCCCGGCTCCTTACTCGGTCAAGGTGAGCGGCTCCTTCGCGGGAGCCGCTTTCTTGTTTCAGCCCTGGCGCCGCGCGAGAAAGGCGAGGCGTTCGAACAGGTGCACGTCCTGCTCGTTCTTGAGGAGGGCGCCGTGCAGCGGCGGGATCGCCTTTCGCGGATCCTTCTCGCGCAGTGTCTCGAGGTCCACGTCTTCGACCATGAGGAGCTTCAGCCAGTCCAGAAGCTCCGAGGTCGAAGGCTTCTTCTTGAGGCCCGGCGTCTCGCGCAGCGCATAGAAGCGTGTCAGCGCATCGCGCACGAGCTCCTGCTTGATCGAGGGGAAATGGACGTCGACGATGTTCTTCATCGTGCCTTCGTCCGGGAACTGGATGTAGTGGAAGAAGCAGCGGCGCAGGAAGGCGTCGGGCAGCTCCTTTTCATTGTTCGAGGTGATGACAATGACCGGGCGCTGGCGTGCACGGACGGTTTCACCGGTCTCGTAGACGTAGAATTCCATCCGGTCGAGCTCCTGGAGGAGGTCGTTCGGGAACTCGATGTCCGCCTTGTCGATCTCGTCGATCAGCAGGACGGGCCGCTCTTCGCTGGTGAACGCCTCCCAGAGCTTGCCCTGCCGGATATAGTTCGAGACATCCGTCGCCCGCTCCTCGCCGAGCTGGCTGTCGCGCAGGCGCGCCACTGCGTCATATTCATAAAGGCCCTGCGCCGCCTTGGTCGTCGACTTCACGTGCCAGGTGATGAGCGGCATGCCGAGCGCCTTGGCGACCTCCTCGGCCAGCACCGTCTTGCCGGTGCCGGGCTCGCCCTTGACGAGGAGCGGGCGCTCCAGCGTGACGGCGGCGTTGACGGCGACCTTGAGGTCGTCGGTCGCGACATAATCCTTCGTGCCTTCGAACTTCATGGCTGTCGTCTCTTCGTTTGGGTGGAACGCCTATTTCAGCCCGATCGCTTCGAGCCGCTGGCGCAGGAATTCGCCCGCCGTGATGTCGGGGTCCTCATTGCCGTCGCGGCAGCTCTCGAAGACCGACAGGACCGCATCGGGGCGCGGGTGCAGGAAGAAGGGCATGGAATAGCGCGAGGTGTTCGGCCCCTCCGGATTGACCACGCGATGGGTCGTGGCGGGCAGCCGGTCATTCGTGATCCGCGCCAGCATGTCGCCCGAATCCACGATCACCGCATCCGCCGGCGCCTCGATCGCGCGCCAGCTGCCGTCGCGCTCCTGCAATTCGAGGCCGGCCGAGGAGGCGCTGACGAGGAGGGTGATGAGGTTGATGTCCTCATGCGCCGCCGCCCGGATGGAGCGGGGATCGGCATCCTCCTTGAGAGGCGGGTAGTGCAGGAGCCGCAGGACGGAGTTCCCGCCCTCGGCCATCCCGGAAAACGTGTCGGCAGGCACCCCGAGCGGTCCCGTCAGCGCATGCAGGAGGTGCAGGCCCAGCCGGTCGAGGGCGTCGTAGAGCCATTGGACCTCGGCCTCGAACGCTGAGGGCCGCTCTGGCCAGACATTGGGCGCGATCTCGTCGCGGCCGACATGCCAGAATTCCTTGAGGTCCGGCGCGTCGCTGTCCTTAGCATGCTCGCGGCCGAAGGCGGTGTAGCCGCGCTGGCCGTCGCGCCCGACGACATAGGCTTCTTTCTCGCTGACGGGCAGGGAGAAGAACGCTTCGACCGTGGCATAGGCGTTGTGCAGTCGGGTCAGGTCGATGCCGTGATCGGTCACGACGACGAAACCGGTCTCGGCCAGCGCGTCATGGAGCCGCTGGCCGAGGGTCTCTCCGGCGGAGGAGAGCGCGATTTGGGGGACGGTGGTCATGATCCCGTCATTAGAGGCAGATCGCGCATTCGGGCAATGCCGGGCTCAAGCCGCCTCGACGCCCGTATCCCATTTCGGCGACCAGTCCGGGTTCACCATCCGCCCGTCCGGACGCATCAGGCCGTAGAGCGTCTTCATGTCCGCGGCGCTCAGATCCCAGCCGAAGACGTCGAAATTCTCCCGCAGATGCTCTTCGGAGGTCGCCTTGGGGATGGCCGCGACATTGGCCTGTTGCAGGTGCCAGCGCAGGACGACCTGCGTCGGCGTCTTGCCGTGATACTCGGCGACGCGCTTCACCGCGGGATTGTCGAGCACCGTCCCGCGGTCGCCGCGGCCGAGCGGCGAATAGCTCGTGAACAGCATGTCGAAGCCGCGCGCGGTCTTCAGGATCGGGTCCTGGTCGAGCAGGGGGTGGTATTCGCACTGGATGTTGGAAAGGCGCTCGGAGCAGCTCGTCAGCGCCTGCAGCAGCTGGTCCTGATTATAGTTGGAGACGCCGATCAACTTGGCCTTGCCGGAAGTCTTGCAGGTGGCGAGCTGGCTCACCTGATCCTCGATCGGCATGCCGCCCACGGGCCAGTGGAGGAGCGCCATATCCACTTGGTCCATCTGAAGCTTGTCGAGGCTCTCGGCGAGCGCGCCGACGACTTCCTCTTTCTCGATCCGGTCCATCCAGACCTTGGTGGTGACAAAGATCTCCGACCGGTCGATGCCCGAATCGCGGATGCCTTTGCCGACCGCTTCCTCGTTCTCGTAGACCGCGGCCGTATCGATGTGGCGGTAGCCGATCTCGATCGCTTTCGCGACGGCGCCCGCGCAGGTCTCGCCTTCGAGTTTCCAGGTGCCGAGGCCGAGGCGCGGAATCTTCGCGTGATCGGTCGTGTGATTGAGCATGTCTGCCTCCAACGGTTGTTCTTCGGTCGTGCAACACGGCCCGGCGGCGCCCGGTTCGGCACCGACCGCGCGAGAGGCTTGAGGCGAAACGACGCCTCCGGCAGGAGGGCGAGGACACGTTCTATCTTCGGAGGTCTTCATGGCGAGCGGCGACGCGACCGGTAACGAGTTCCTCAGCAACGACTTGCTGGTGGCGCGCAGGAACGAGGCCTGCCCCATGGGCCTGCCGTCCAAGTCCGGCATCTATGCCGACCGGGCCGAAGGCGCGGAGATGTGGGATGTCGAGGGCAAGCGCTATATCGACTTCATCGCCGGCATCGGGGTCCTCAATGTCGGACACCGCCATCCCAAGGTCGTCGAGGCCGCCAAGGCGCAGATCGACAAGGTCATCCACACCTGCTTCGGCGTCGCCCAGTACGAGCCCTATGTGGAGCTCGCAGAGCGGCTGAACGCTCTCGTCGCAAAGGCCGGCGGCGGCGGCTCCGCCTACAAGACCATGTTCATGAACACAGGCTCGGAGGCGACCGAGCATGTGTGCAAGTTCGCGCGCCGCATCACCGGGCGCTCGGGCCTCATCGCCTTCGAGGGGGCCTTCCATGGCCGCACGCTTCTGGCGACCGCGCTGACCGGCAAGGCCGTGCCATACAAGGTCGGCTTCGGCCCGCTGCCCCAGGACGTCTATCACGCCCCCTATCCCAATGCGTATAACGGCATCAGCGTCGATGGCGCGCTGTCCTGCCTCAACCACATCCTCGAGACGAGCACGCGGCCCGAAGACGTCGCGGCGATCATCGTCGAACCCGTGCAGGGCGAGGGCGGTTTCGTGCCCGCGCCCAAGGAATTCCTGCGCGGGCTGCGCGAGCTGTGCGACAAGCACGGCATCCTCTTCGTCGCCGACGAGGTGCAGACGGGCTTCGCGCGCACGGGCAGCATGTTCGCCATCGAGAAGTCCGGCGTCGAACCCGACTTCCTGATCTGCGCCAAGTCGATCGCGGGCGGCCTGCCGCTCTCGGCCGTGATCGGCAAGGCGGACCTCTTCGACCAGATCGCGCCGGGCGGCATGGGCTCGACCTATGGCGGCAACCCCGTCGCCTGCGCCGCCGCGCTCGCCGTTCTCGACGTGATCGAGGAGGAGGGGCTGATCGAGCGCGCCGAAGAGATCGGCGCGAAGATCGAAGCGCGCTGGACGGACATCCAGAACGGCGTCGGCAAGGGCGTCTTCGGTGAGGTCCGCCGGGTCGGCGCCATGGCCGCGGTTGAACTCGTGCAGGACGGCGACCCGTCCAAGCCGAATACCGATGCCGCCGCTGCGATTCAGAAAGAGGCGCGCGACCGCGGCCTCATCTTCCTGACTGCCGGACGCAAGGCGCAGGTGATCCGCACGCATGTGCCGCTGACGATCACCGATGCCCTGCTCGACGAGGGGCTGGATATCTTCGAGGCCGCAGCGGGCGAGGTGCTAGGCTGAACGCGCCGCGCGAGCCGAGTGTTTTCGGGATGGACCCGACAGGGGGCCCGTCCCGAGCCGGTGCAGCAGGCGATGGCCTGCCGGACTGAACGGAGAACGCCATGCTCTCGATTGCGCATGCAGGGGGCGCCTTCAATGGCGAGGCGTATACGAACAGCCTCGAAGCGCTGGACACCGCTTATGGGCGCGGCTTCCGCTGGTTCGAACTCGACTTCAAATGGACGGCGGACGGTCACATCGGGTGCCGTCACGACTGGAGGAGCTTTGGCGGCACCGCGCCGACGCTCGCCGATCTGAAGGCGCGCTTCGAGGGGTGCTTTACCCCGGCGGACGCCGAGAGCCTTGCAGGCTGGATGGCGGCGCATCCCGACGCGACCCTCGTCACGGATGTGAAGGAGGACGACCAGATCCCCGTCCTCGAAGGTCTCGCCGCCGCCGGGGTGCCGGCAGGGCGTACCGTGGTGCAGCTCTTCGATCCGGACGAGGACGAAGCCGTGGCGCGCGCAGGCTTCTCCCTCCGCTCCATCATCCTCTACCGCTACAAGGGCAGTGCGCACCGGCTCGATGCTTTCCTGCGGCGCGAGGCCGATCCGCCGACCGCCGTGGGACTGTCGCTGGCGCAGGCGCGCAACGGGCTTGCCAAGCGGCTCGAGGGACTGCCGCTCTGGGTCTATACGGTGAACCGTCCCGCCGATGTCCGGCACCTGCGGGGCATGGGCGCCGAAGGTCTCTTCACCGACCGCTTGGCGCCCGAGGGCCTTGGTCTGACCGCGACGCGCGCGGTGCATCCGGTCTTCTCCTACGGCACTCTCAGGGACGAAAAGGTGCAGCGCGCCGTGTTCGGCCGGACGCTGACCGGCCGGCCAGATGCCATTGCGGGCTATGCCCGGAGCATGCTCGCCCAGCGCGATCCGGCCGCCGTCGCCAGGAGCGGGATCGTCCATCATCCCGTCGTGCGCCCCAGTGGCCGGGAAGAGGACGAAGTGCCCGGCATGGTGTTCATGCTGACCGAGGCAGATCTCGCCAAGGCCGATATCTATGAGGGCGCGGAATATGCGCGGGTCCGCGTGCCGCTCGCCTCGGGAGGCACCGCATGGCTCTACAGGGCCGCGGAGGAGGCGTGATGGCCGCGATCGAGGTTCTGCCCCCCTTGGGCGCGAGGGGAAGGTCATGACGACGATCCGCATCCGCGAGGCAAGAGGCGGCGACGCGCAGGCGATCCGCGACATCTATGCCGCCTCCGTAGAGAACGAGACCGCCTCCTGGGAGACGGTTCCGCCCGATGTCACCGAGATGAACCGGCGCATCGGTTCGATCACTGGCGGGGGCTATCCCTATCTGGTCGCGGAGGAGGAAGGCACAGACGGCATAAGCGGCTTCGCCTATGCCGGGCCCTTTCGCGACCGCGCTGCCTATGCGTGGTCGGTGGAGGACTCCATCTATGTCGCGGAAGGGATGCGGGGCAGGGGCATAGGCTCGGCGCTTCTCTCGGCGCTGATCGAGCGCTGCGAGGCCTTGGGCTACCGCCAGATGGTCGCGGTCCTCGGCGATTCCGGCGGCGGCTCCCGCGCGCTTCATGCCCGGCACGGCTTCGAGGAGGCCGGGCGGCTTCCCGATTTCGGCTGGAAGCACGGCGCCTGGCGGGAGCTTCTGCTGATGCAGCGCCCGCTCGGAGCGGGTGGAGGCGTGCCGCCCGACCCGGCGTGATCCATTCGCGACTGTGCTCCGGCGTGGTTCGCCGTCCCCCTTCGCCCTAGCTAGACCGCATCGGCCGCTTCAGCTTTCGGAAGACCGCTCATGACCGCTACGCGCATTACTCGCCGCACCGCCCTCCAGCTCACGGCTTCCGGCTTGGCCGCGGCGCCCTGGTTGCGTCCGGCCCTGGGCGCGCAGGGCGAGCCTCTGCCGGAGCGGGCGATCGGCAGGCCCTTTCCGCAGGGCGCCTCCCTGCCGGAGGAGCCGCCGGCCAGGCCTGGCGGTGAAAGCGTCGGCGTGGCGATCATCGGCCTCGGCGGCTATGCGCTCGGCCAGATGATGCCGGCCTTCTCGAAGGCGAAGAACATCCACATCGCAGGTCTCGTCTCCGGCAATCGGGAGAAGGCGCAGCGGGTGGCCCGCGCCTATGGCGTGCCCGAAGACGCGATCTACGGCTATGACAACTTCGCCGACATCGCATCGGACGACCGGATCGAGGCGGTCTACATCATCCTGCCGAGCGGTCTGCATGCAGACTGGGCGGAGAAGGCGTTCGCCGCCGGAAAGCACGTCCTGTGCGAGAAGCCCATGGCGCTCAATTCGGCCGAGTGCGAGCGGATGATCGCGGCGGGCCGAAGGGCCGACCGGAAGCTGATGATCGGCTATCGCTGCCATTTCGAGCCCTACAATCTGCGGGCGATGGAGCTGATGCGCGAGGACGTGCTCGGCCGGCTGCGGACGATCCGCACGGCCCACACCTATCGCCTCGGCCCGACCACGCCCGCCGAGAACTGGCGCGTGAACCGGGCGCTGGCGGGCGGCGGGCCGCTCGAGGATTACGGGATCTACGGCCTGCAGGCTGCGCTCTACCTGTCGGGCGAAATGCCGGAGGCGATCAGCGCGATCAACGACACGCCGCCGAACGACCCGCGCTTCTCTCAGATTTTCGCCCATACGGCGAGCCAGCTTCGCTTCCCGTCGGGCGCGGTGGCGCAGCTTTCGACCTCCTACGACGCAGCCTCCGAGAACCGCGTTTCCGTGCGCGGCGAACTCGGCACGCTCGTCATGGACCCCGCGACGAGCTATCGCGGCAACGTCATGACCCTCGACACCGAAGACGGGTCGGAGACGCTGGAGCCCGGGGATTCCAACGTCCAGTTCTCGCGCCAGCTCGAGCATTTCGCGCAGGCGATCCGGCAGGGCACGGATGTGAAAACGCCCGGCGAGATGGGCCTGCGCGACGTCCGCCTCATGGAGGCCATCTATCGCTCCGCCGCCGAGGGAAATACGGTCAGGCTCGCGCCGGACGGGACGATGCGCGGCTGACGGAGCGGAGGCCGAAGAAATTCTTCGCGGCACCATTTGCCCTGCCGTGCTCTCGCCATCCGCGGCGCTGAGCACGGGATGCCCAAAAGCCCCGGCGCGGCGACATAATGGTGCTCGGAATCGGAATTATTTGGCTGTCTGGGCGACGTCTCGATTTCCCTGACTTCGACTTGGTGAGCCCAAGTGCTGATCGAGCCAATCTTTTAACGAAACCGACGATTTCTCTTCATCAACCGGTCATCGATCGGGCCTAGCGGCCCCTTCGTCATCAACGGAGCGGCAGGTGTCGTTCCGACCGGATACAGAGGGAAATCATGATCCGCACCAGCCTCGCCGTCCTCGGCACCGCCGCCGTGCTCGTCCTGCAGCCTGCCGCCGCGCAGAACATCAGCGTCGAGATCAGCGCTACCGAACTCGCTTCCAAGGAGGGCGCCGCGAAAGTCTATCGCCAGCTGGAAAAGCGCGCGGCGCGGGCCTGCGGCCTCGGAGAACGCCTCTCTCCCGCCGAGCGCAATGCGCGCAAGGCGTGTGCTGCCGATCTCCTCGAACAGTTCGTGGCCAGCGCCGACCATTCGATGCTGACGGCGGCGCATGGCCGTCCGCTCCGCTTCGCCGCGGCGCGCTGACGCTGGTCACCCTGCCGCGTCTCGTCTACGCGCTCCCCCTCCAGGGAGGCGCATATGACCGACAAGGCCGAAATCTATGACGAGG
>JACLAD010012540.1_pt1 | contig 19543 bp, 10 predicted proteins | sample 8027901 | NCBI WGS metagenome assembly JACLAD01 (sample SAMN15725071, study PRJNA655200) | protist metagenome | isolation source: fluorescence activated cell sorting (FACS) single amplified genomes of... | place: Spain: Blaines Bay Microbial Observatory, Mediterranean Sea | collected 2016-07-05 | reverse complement strand
GGCCGAGGTGGTGTCCGAGGTGGTGTCCGAGGTGGTGGGAGATGCCGCGGAAGGGGAGGATGAGTGGGATGTTTTCATCAGCTACGCGCAACACTCGGGGCAAGATCAAGTCGCTGTGGTCGTGAGAGAACTCAGGCAACGCGGGTTGAAGGTGTGGTATGACCAAAGTAGTGAGCATGAACTTGAAGTGAGTGTGCACGGTATGAAGAGAGGCATCGCTGGATCAAAGGCTTTCCTCATTTTCTTGTCTGCCGGGTATTTTTCGAGAAAATTCTGTCGCTACGAACTTGAAATTGCCCTTGGAAAGGAAAAACCGATTTTGCTGGTGCACGAAGACGACGCACGGCATGGGCGTTTCATTTTTGACTCAAAGGAGTATTTGAAAGGAGTTCCTAGAGACTGGCACGAAAAGATTCAAGGTGTATTGCAAGGGCACAACTCGAATAAATACCAACGAGAAGAACGCTACGCCAAGGTGCTCTTTGACGACATAGTGAAACAAATCCGAATGAGAACAAAGAGCGTTGGAAACTTGGCTACTGCGAACACTTTGGTTTTCAAATCATTTAATCTTGAGCAACGGCACACCCTTCCAGGTGATGGAGCCCCAACGAAAGGAAGCAAACTAGTCGTAGCGATTCTCTTGATTCTCGGCATAATTGCCGCTGCCGTCGCGACCCCTCTTGTTATTTTGCCTGTGATAAACGGGGGTGAAAAGGACAGCGCGGCTTCTGCAGAAACCGAAATTGTTGTCAAATTGTTTGGCAATTGGCAAGCAGATCCACTCGCTATTGTCTCGTTTGTCCCAGGTGCCACTGATTTAGACCCTGTGTACTGTCTTAGCTCCGATGGCATCAAATGCAACGAGCCGCTTCCTTCACAGTGCACTGGGGATCTTGAGGCACACGCCTACTTGTGCGATGCGGTAGATTCTCAAAGACTTATCGACGATTCTCAGGTAACCAAAATCCCAATGGCAAATACCACCTTCACCTCTGTGACAGTGACGGAAGGCTATCGTTTTGTGGCAGTAGGCAACTCTGGATTGGATAACTCTGGGGCGAGTACTTGCTACAATTTCTTGGCAAGCACGGATAACGCCGCCCCCGGAGTTGGCCCAGAGCTTTATGGCAATGGCGAAAAGTTTTTCGCAAGCACATCAAATACAGACTTCGTTGCGCAAAATACAATCCCTTCTGGGCGCTTCACCGTAGTCAAAAAGGACAAAGAGCGCTGCTCGCCTGAAGTCGTAGATGTTTCCCTGTTTGGCAATTGGCAATCAGAACCACTCGCTAAGGTCTCGTTTGTCCCTGGTGCCACTGATTTAGACCCCGTGTATTGTCTTAGCTCCGATGGCATCAACTGCAACGAGCGGCTTCCTTCGCAGTGCACTGGGGATCTTGAGGCACACGCCTACTTGTGCGATGCGGTAGATTCTTTAAGCCTTATCGACGATTCTCAGGTAACCAAAATCCCAATGGCAAATACCACCTTCACCTCTGTGACAGTGACGGAAGGCTATCGTTTTGTGGCAGTAGGCAACTCTGGATTGGATAGCTCTGGGGCGAGTACTTGCTACAATTTCTTGGCAAGCACGGATAACGCCGCCCCCGGAGTTGGCCCAGAGCTTTATGGCAATGGCGAAAAGTTTTTCGCAAGCACATCAAATACAGGCTTCGTTGTGCAAAATACAATCCCTTCTGGGCGCTTCACCGTAGTCAAAAAAGACAAAGAGCGCTGCGCGCCAAAAACCATCGAGTCAACAAATGTAACCGTGACTTTTTACCCGCCACCTGGCTCGTCTTCGTCTTTGTCTCTGTGGCAATTTTTTTTTGCTTATGAACCAGGCCGTACATCCGAGATGCCTCCAGCATCTCCTGTTTTCCGAACAAGTACCAATCCATGGGCCCAGTGCCAGGATTCAAACAAAGTTCGAAATTATAGGAATGATTACGTCTGCAATCGCTTCGACTTGAACGAGGACAAACTGGTAAATTTAGATTCCATTGGATCGTATGACATCACTCCAAGCAACTTTAAGGTTGTGATGTTTGCGAGTTTTAATGACAACCACCCTGACTGTGGTATTTTCAGCAGCCGCCTAACAAATGATAACAGCACAGTATTCGGCAAAGGTAAATTTGTTCCATACGCTGGTACTAGTTTGAGCCTTCAGGGGGAAGCGGAAAATCATCTCGCTAGAATGCGCCGTGGCAGATTCAATGTGGTAAAAGATGGTTTCCAGCCATGTGGAAAGAGCGCAGAGCCGCGATTCAAATTTTCATGAAAAGGTGAAAATAAATTTCAAGTTTCGTGCTTTTTTCTTTAGTTTTGCCGTAATGATTAGACCAGTGCCTCTGTCGTGGGCATTTCTTGCGACTCCGGGCCAGGCATCTTCTCCGAGTCCCCGCTGGGCGCAACGGCACCCGTCAAGGAATAATAGTCTTTCGAAATTTCTGAAGGCGCAGAGTTTGCTTTTTCGATGAGCCAAGGCATTGCGATAGCCAAAGCAATATACAAGCACGATTGTGCAAAGCCAGGAATGTTGGTCGGCGCAAGCTGCATCATGAGCTGAATGGAAACAACTGCCAAAAAGGTAAAAAGAGTGAGACTCTGGTATACGACTCTATGCTCTTTGTAAAATTGGCCGTCAGCGCTACTGTTCACTCCTAAGTAATAGGAATAAATGCCGAGCCCAAGTTGCAAGAGACCAATGAAAACAGTCGCCTCAGGCCACGTAACGACATAGAAGGCAGCTGTCAAAGGCTGGTTATAAGGTCCATTGCCAAAGCGCTCAAGAGCATAAATTCCAAGAATGAGTTGTGCAATGCCACTTGTCACAATCCAAAAAGCATAGTACAGAACGCGCTTCTTGTAATAGTCGGCCACATACAAGTTCCATTTGTTGGGATTCTGAAAGTGCATGAGAGCGATTTGGGCTAAAACAAGAGCGCCGATTCCAGTCGCAAGGTAAACAAAGAGAGAAAGTATAGCCATGCTTCCAACCAAGCGCATATCGGTCAATGTTGGAGAAAATATTGCTGGCACATATGGATTTTGAAAAACCGTCTCTGCCGACACGGCAACTATCTCTCCAGCAACTGCTGCCGTAAATACCACGATGGATGTGTATGTCCAGACTACACTTACAACGGACACCCACCAGTTGGCTTGATCATAGATTAAAGCCCACATTCCCAAAACGATCCCCATTCCAGACCAGATGACGTTAAAAATGGACAAGACGAAATTGGCCATCGCGAGCTCTCCTTGAGCTCCATTCAAAGTGACAAAGTTGGCAATCGCAGGAATAAATGTCAAAACTCCAAAAAGTGTGACAAACAAACACGTGCACATAAACCTCAATCATGCAGTTTTCGTTACCAAAACCAGCTACTAGGAAAAAAAAAGAAATTTTAGGTCAATTTTTTACTACTGTAGTATAGAGAACGAGGAGAGAGCCTCTTTCTCTAGTCGCCTTCTTGATTATTAGTACAGTGCCGGTACCTACTACACACGAAAAAAAAAAAAGATTTTGTGTTTTCAAGATTGATTCCCTTCAAGTTGTTGATCTTAGAAGAAAGGTTCAACGTTTAGAGGACAAGTTAGCTTTGACTCTTTTGTAAGGACCCTGAGGGCGAGCCAACAGCTTTTTCAATGTATACGCATACTTATCATCTGTCACTGAACAACCTCTCGCGCGCCTCCTCGGCACCGACATTCTCGCCTCACATGCCCTGAACTCACCAAAAATGCCGTTCCTCATTTTGATTCATTTAGTACGAAGCAACGTGATATTCGTATCTTCAATGAAGACCATGGGCGTATGGTTACAATTCGTTCTTGCGATATGATTCACCAAAATTGTCTTCGTTGGGACGCAAATGGAGTTCTCGACAAAGATTCTCATACGGATATTCCCGATGACATGTTTGTGCGAAAACACCCAAAAAACAATCGTCCCCTCGGAGGAGAATTTCCATCTCCGCCGGGAATCACTGCTGAATGATTCTCGCTTTGAATCTCACCAAGTCCAAAAACCTCACCATCATTCGAGAGCCTTTTTTAAAAAAATCTGGGGCAAAGCTCAATCTGGACCAGAACCAAAAACGCGAACGGGAGGAGGACGTGCGTGAGCGTGCTTGTGCGAGAGGAGGAGGAGGAAAGGGGGAAAAGAGGAGAAGAAGGAGTGGAGATGTCGTGCCCGTACCTGAAAGCGAAAGGGGAAGGGCCCCACGTGGATGGGGATGGGACGCAGAACAGGTCGTGGTGGCCCAAGGAACTTGATTTGTCCGTGCTGAGCAAAGGAGCGGCTGGCACGGAATTTCCGTACGGTGCAGAGTATTCGTACGCAGATGAGTTTGCAAAGGTGGACTTTGTCGCCCTCAAGCAGGATCTGACCGCGTTGATGACGGACTCGCAAGACTGGTGGCCCGCTGACTATGGGCATTACGGCCCGTTCTTCGTCCGGCTGGCCTGGCACAGCGCAGGCACATACCGTACGTTTGACGGACGCGGCGGCGGTGGATGCGGCATGCAGCGTTTCGCGCCTCTCAACTCATGGCCCGACAACGTCAATCTTGACAAAGGACGGCGCCTTTTGTGGCCCATCAAACAAAAGTATGGCAAGCAGGTATCTTGGGCCGACCTTTTTATCCTGTGCGGGAATGTCGCAATGGAGTCGATGGGCTTCCAAACCCTTGGCTTTTCTGGTGGTCGTGCAGACGTGTTTGAGCCTGACACGACCTACTGGGGCAGCGAGACGGAGTGGCTGAGCAATAAGCGCTACTCTGGTGACAGGGACCTGGACAAGCCGCTGGCTGCCGTGCAGATGGGGCTGATCTACGTAAACCCAGAAGGCCCTGACGGCGTCGCGGACGCGCAGGCGTCTGCTCGCGACATCCGCGAGACGTTTGCTCGCATGGCAATGAACGACGAAGAGACTGTCGCTTTGATTGCGGGAGGGCACACGTTTGGCAAGTGCCACGGGGCTGCCCCTGAGCACGGCAACGTGGGCCCTGAGCCAGAGGCCGCGCCGGTTGAACAGATGGGCTTTGGATGGGCCAACAGCTTGGGCTCGGGCAAGGGAGAGCACACGATCAGCAGTGGGCTAGAGGGCGCATGGACGACAAACCCGACTCAGTGGGACATGTACTACCTCGAGTCGCTCTTCAAGTACGAGTGGGAGCTTACCAAAAGTCCCGCGGGGGCCCAGCAGTGGGTGCCCAAGGACGGTGCCGGTGCCGACACGGTGCCGGATGCGCACGTGGCGGGCAAGAAGCACGCGCCTATCATGCTCACGTCTGATCTGGCACTGCGCTTTGACCCCGCGTACAAGGCCATCTCGGAGCGCTTTTTGGCCAACCCGGATGAGTTTGCGGCCGCGTTTGCGCGCGCATGGTTCAAGCTGACCCACCGCGACCTCGGGCCAAAGTCCCGCTACGTGGGGCCAGAGGTGCCACAAGAGACGTTCATCTGGCAAGACCCTGTGCCGCCGCAGGCGGGCGAGCTGATTGACGACAAGGACGTTGCCTACCTGAAAGGCAGCATCCTCGGCACGGGCCTCTCGGTTTCCGCCCTGGTTTCCACGGCGTGGGCCTCGGCTGCCACTTTTCGCGGGACTGACAAGCGCGGCGGCGCTAACGGGGCTCGTATCCGCTTTGCGCAGCAGAGCAGCTGGGCTGTCAACCAAGGGGTGGGCATCAACGAGTGCCTGGAAGCTCTGGGCAAAATCAAGCAAGACTTTGAGGCGGACAACGCCGGCAAGTCGGTTTCTATCGCGGATCTCATTGTGTTGGCGGGCTGCGCCGGGGTTGAGTGGGCGGCTCGGAACGCGAATGTAGACGTCACGGTCCCGTTTACGCCCGGTCGCACCGACGCACTCGAGGAAGAGACGGATGCAGAATCCTTTGCAGTGCTGGAGCCACTGTTTGACGGCTTTCGGAATTACCTCGATGCACAGATTCCTAAAGAAGTGCAAGACAAGCTTTTGGTGGAGCGTGCGACGTTGCTCACGCTCTCCGCGCCGGAAATGGTTGTACTCCTTGGTGGCATGCGCGCTATAGGCGCAAACACGGGCGGGTCTATGCTGGGCGTGCTGACAAAGAGTCCGGGAGCGCTTTCCAACGACTTTTTCCTCAACATCACGAGCATGAAATATGAGTGGTCGACCGATGGAGGAAACTACGTGGGCAAACATCGAAAGACCGGTGATTCGGTATGGTCTGCGTCCAAGGTGGATCTTTTGTTTGGTTCCAATTCGCAACTCCGGGCGATCTCTGAAGTCTATGCTTGTGCTGATGCTAAGGAACTATTTGTCAAAGATTTCGTGCAGGCGTGGAACAAAGTGATGATGCTGGATCGTTTTGATCTCGTTTGATTTAAAATATATATATATATACGGGTGGGTTGTCAAGGGACCGGACCGACCCTTTTATTTTTTGCAATATCGTAAACAAACAAACAAACAAACAAACAAAGAAAAACAAGAGAGAGAGAAAAAAAATCAGCAGCAAAGAAAGAAAACTTTTTTTTTTTTTACCCTTTCACTGGAGGATCGTCCAACACGGAAGGCCCGCTACTGAAAGCAGAACGTATAAAAGTTGACTCACCCATGTCGCGATTAAATGCCAAAAACAGCATGGCCAAAAGTTGGAGCCCCGTCGAAGCGAACAAAAAGTACCTGCGCCGCTTGTGTCCAGAGTCACTATATCCAGGTTTTGGCACGGCGTTTTGCATGGTACGAAATATAAAAAACGACAGAGACGAGGCACAATATAACAGAAAGATAGTGTAAATGATCGTTCCGAAGCCAATGCCTAGCATCAGTCCCAGTGCCAACACAACGTACTTGTAACCTGCGTACACGACGAGGTCAAGCCAAGGAACTTTTTGAGCGATCCCCAACAGCCACAAAGTCAGTTTGAGGACCGACACCTCAAACATCAGCGTGAAAAGACATGTGGCACCCGTATCTTGTAGCACCTCAGGGTTAAACTTGCCCTTGGTACCTTTTAAAAATCCAATAAACAACACGTATGTGACAAACGACATGGACGGCAGGTACATGTCTGGCGCGTTTAGATCGGCCACTGGTGGCGCGAAATCTGACGTGCGCAGCTGGCTCGAGCCCTCGTCACCGACGCGAATACGCGCCCAGTTGTCGTGCATCCACGGGAACAGCAGCAGCTTGATCTTGCGGACCACGTACTTGTTGTCCACGTGGAGATAGTATCTAAGGCTGTTCCACAGCCAACTGGCCCCGGGGGTAAGCTGGTTCGCCATCGAGCTAACCTGCCCGGACGCCCAGCCGTGCAGCATCGGATTGGCGGCCAAGTTGGCCATCTGCTCGACGCCCTGTGCCATGTTTGTGAACTGCGCCTGTCCTCCCTGCATGCCAAACGGCTGCCCAAACCCTGCGTTACTATTACCCGCAAAACCCGTATACGGCGACGCCTGCTGCTGCTGCTGCATCGGCTGCTGCGCCTGCCCACCCGGCGGCCCTTGCCCGCCCTGCGCGGGGTAGTCTCCCCACGGCTGCTGCATCGCCTTCGACAAGACCCTCGCGCGCCCCTCCCTCTCTATTTTATTATTATTTTTTTTTTCTCTCTCTCTCTGTTGAAAAATTGACAATTGGTAGTTTTTTAAAAAAACATTTTGCTGTTCAAACGCTTTCGTAACATTTATAGACGATTTTCCGCACCGTGTAAAAGGTGGAGGAAATCGGGCCTTCAACGCACAATCGCTCGCCTGAATCCTCCGCGGACACCGACACCGAATCTTTGCAAAAGATAACGCCAGATCCGTGCTCCATGCGAGGCTGCAGACGGTCTGCTTCCGGCAGGTCTTCCTGCTCGTCGTGCTCTTGCAAGCGACGATATACCTCGAGGCGCGTGATGTGGGCGTGGATAAAGCGAGGCTCTACCGAGCGAGCGAGCGTTTCATTCTCAGCTGGCACAATAGGGCGGATGACGTTCAATTGATCCTCGCCTTCTTCTACGATGCCTTCTATGTAGCGAATGCCGACGGTTTCACCGCCTTTGCGTTTCTTGGAGGGCGGAAAATGCACAGTCTTTGGCGCCGAGAAAAGATGGTAGTTTTCGTCAAAAAGGCCGCGATCGAGCTCAAGGCGCCACATGCCTACGTCAGATGATACGTCTATGCTTTCGTTGATAGCCGGGTCCACGACGGTTTGGACAGCAAGCTGTTTGAGCCCGTCTACCATCTCCGCCGTTGCTTGTTTGGATCCATGAACAACAACGACTTTCCGAGGCTTGAGCATGTTGACAATCATTTTACTATCCACCCCGTTTGCGCGAGATTCCATGTCAATGTACGCGAATAAACAGCGGATGTTGTACCTTTTGACTTCTACTTTGCACTCGCGAGGCAGCGCCTCGCGCTGCGGACGGGGGAGCATGGCGTCCTCTACCGGGTCCCCCTTGTACTGCTTTTTCTTGCGTTTTTTGTTCTTCTTTACGACCGCAGCTGCGTCGTCAATGACAACCTCGTCGTCGCTCTGGTCATCGTATTGCTGGCTTCGCTGCTGGCTCTGCTGCTGGCCCTGCATGTTCTCATCGACGTCTTCAGGGCCGAGCACTTCTTGATCATCGTCGCTAATATTACTGTGCGAAGACTCGGAGTAGAAATCGCTGTCGCTGTCATCCTGCTGGCCTGCCGCAAGACCCGTGAGAGCCCCTGCGCCGCCAGCGCCGGTGTCGTCTGGATCCTCTTCCCCGCCAAGAAAGTCTTCGACGTTGATCATCTCTCCATACTCATCCCAGCGCTTGTTGCGCTCGGGCTCGACGGCGCTAAACATGGTTCGCATACCTTCCCCTTGTCGCGCAAAAAAGCTAAACAACCCACCGCCCGTCTGCGCGTCGTCAATGGCGTTCATGGACGATTGTCTTCGTTGCAAAAGCGGGCCTGGCTGCTGAGCCGACTCGGTGGCCTGGTCAGCAACCGCGGCCTCCACGTCCATCCTTTCCTTTTCGTCCATCACGTCCATGCCGTCCATAGCCATGTCCTGGCTCAGCGCCTGATTTTGCTGCGCGAGACGCCTTTCACGCGCTTCTTCCTTGCGCCTCTGTTTCCACTCTTTTAGCTCGCGTCCAGTAAAGTATCTCCACTCAGACAGCCTCAAGTCAACCGGGACGCTCCCAAGGCGAACGTTGGTCAGGCTAGCGCCAGCGCCCCCCGCTCGCTGCTCGAGACGATGAACCATCGATCTAGCCAAAGAGTTGGGCATCAGCGTTTTGTCTGTGAGCAAAAACAAGTGGCCATCTTGCGGGCCATAGCGGCGCAGCAGCTCTTGCACGGGACCGTGTTCCATCGAGCTGGAGGCCGCGAGGATAACTTTGGGGCCCTTGTGAGCCTCGATCTGCTCGATCGACGAAACGATCTGCACGTTTTCTAGCTGGTCAAAGGGGTTTTTCCGCGTGCGTGACATGGCGCCGTTGACGTCGCTGTTCATGTAGTCCACCACGTTGAGGCGCGCGACACTCAGCACCCCGGTGCCGACCAGCGAGAGCCACATAATTGGGTAGATGCCAAGTTTGTTTTGCTTCCAATAAGCGTTCAAGATGTACAAGAGTTCGAGCACGCGACCAGCCGAGTCTACGGGCATAATGACGTTCTTATTGCGCCCATGGCGGAGCGCTTCAAGTACGCGGTTGCAAAGCGCCGCTTTGCGCCGGTTCACGCTTTCGCGCGAAGAGACCATGTAGTTGTTGCTATCAGTTATTAGCAACGTGGGATTGAGTTTTTCACACTTGCGAATCACACCGTCCAGAAGTGTATCTTTGCCCACGCTAAAGTCAATCGCATAAAGAATGCTATCTGGCTCACGCACTATGTGCCACATGCAGCCGCCGAGCAGCCGCCCTGCTCCTAGGGCTTGAATGCTGATCGGATTGACGGACAGACCTTTGATAGTCAAGTTCATTTCGAACCGGGTTTCTTCAATATGGTCCTCTAGATTATTAATATCGTCCAAGTCGAACGCTTCGAATTCGCCAACTTTAGCACGATACATGTATGCTTCAAACAACGCACGCAAACCAAGTTCTTTGGACGGTGCTGTTGCGTAGATTTTCGCGTTCAGGCCAAAGTTACGAATACAGTATGGCAGGGCTCCCTGTTGTTTGAAAAAAAAAAAAAAGAAATACCAAAACCGAGATTAGCGCCAGTTTGCTTCATCATCCATCACAAAACACTTACCATGTGTTCCAAATCACCGAAAGAAATCAGAATAATATTCACCTGCGGAAAAACTTTCCTCAAAGGCTCCAGCAGTTTGGGGTCAAAATCTTCATTCCACCCGCAGTCCAGCAATATCTTGGCCTGATCAACTTCCAGCAGATAGCTGACCGGCCCTTCTTCATGAGCCCCAATCAACGGCGTCAGCTGCACGCGTTCCTCCATTGCGTTAATCCAAACCAATCCGAGCCACCCTTAGCCTCCCGCCACCGCACCCACCCCCGGGCACACGGACCCTTGCGCGGAGGCCTGCTCGCTGCCCCCCTCCCTTCGCGCCCGCTCTCTCTTTCTCTCTTCTCTCTCTCTCTCTCTCTCTCTCTCTCTCCTCTCGATTTTCAAAGAAACGCATTTTAAAGAAACGCATCGTGTTTTCTCTCTCAAAAAGAAAAACTGTTATTGGCAGTTCTTCAACTACGGGATAGGACACAGAAGAAAAGAAAAAAGGAAAAAGAGAGAGAAGAGGATCCAGCATCTCTCTCAAGGCAGGACTTTGGGGCAGGAGGTGCGGCTGGAGGCAGTGCAGTGTGTCGGTGTTTGTTGAAATAGAGGAAAGTTGGTTGGAGGCAAGGAGAAGCGGGGGCGAAAGTGGCAAGATGAGCATTGGGCACCCTAGCTCGAGGCTGCACGTGACCAGCATGCTGGCCAAGGCGGCGCAGCAGCACCCGGATAGGGTGGCGACGATCGACTGTGAGACTGGGGTGAGGCGCACGTATAAAGAGACATGTGACCGTGTTGCGCGGTTTGCGGGTGCATTGCAGAAAGCTGGTGTGTCCCCTGGCGGCAGGGTTGCCTTGGTGTCAATGAACAGCAGCCGGTATTTGGAGATCTTTTTCGCTTGTTCGTGGGCAGGCGCCATCGTCGTCCCTCTCAACATCCGCCTTGCGCCGATGGAAATCGTTGAACAAGTGAATGACTGTGAAGCAGAGATATTGATTGTGGACGACACGTTCAAGGCGATTCTTGGAGCCGTCAAAGGCAAGGTGCCAAGCGTCAAGCACTTTCTCTTTGCGGGACAAGGTTCCACCCCTGCGGATTGCAGTCTCAATTATGAAGAGCTGATCAAGTCAACTGCGCCTGTCGTAGATGCTTTGCGAGGGGGAGACGACATTTTTGGTCTCATGTACACTGGCGGTACTACTGGAAAAGCAAAGGGAGTCAAGCTCACCCACACAAATCTCTTTGTGAATGCCCTGGGTCACGTGGCGATGCTCAATTACACTTGCGACAGCCTTTACTTGCACAGCGCACCGATGTTTCATATGGCTGACAACTCGAGTACATTCGGGATCACAATGGCCGGCGGAACGCACGCTTTCATCCCAAAGTTTGATCCGCTCGAAATGCTAAAAGCGATCGAAAAATTCAAGGTAAACAAAGCCATGATGGTGCCTGCCATGATTGCAATAATGCTTCAAGTGCCGGGCTCCGAAAAGTACGACTGCAGCTCCCTCGAAAGTATCATTTACGGCGCAAGCCCCATGCCCGAGGCACTGCTCGCGCCGGCTATGGCCAAGTTTCCGAAAGCAAAGTTCAGCCAAGGCTACGGCATGACGGAGACCTCGCCTGCCATTTGCATGCTCACCCCAGAATTTCACACCCAAGGCAACCCAAAAATGCGTTCCGTGGGCCGCCCGGTTCCCTGGGTCGAGGTTCGCGTTGTCAACAAACAAAATCAAGAGTGCAAGCGTGGCGAAATCGGCGAGATTGTCACGCGAGGCCCTCATGTCATGGCCGGCTACTGGCGTATGGAAGAAAAAACTGCCAGTACGATCGACACGCAAGGGTGGCTGCATACGGAAGATGCAGGCTACATGGACGAAGATGGCTTTGTCTTTTTGGTGGACCGGATTAAGGATATGATCATTACGGGCGGCGAGAACGTGTACGCCGCAGAAGTGGAGAACGCAGTCATGAAATTTCCCGACATTGCAATGTGCGCAGTAATTGGAACACCGGATGCCAAATTTGGCGAGCTCGTCACCGCCGTTGTCGTTCCTCAAGAGGGAAAGCAAATAGACGGCGACGCGCTGATGAAGCACTGTCGCGGCCTCATCGCTGCTTACAAGTGCCCAAGAAAGGTTGTTATCAAAAAAGAACTCCCCATGAGTGGAGCGGGCAAGATTCTCAAGAACAAATTGCGCGAAGAGATGAAGACAACTACGTTTGGGAGTAAACTTTAAAATAAAAAGCGAGACGCGCAATTCCTCGAGATACAATAAAACAATTTTTTTTCCTACTTTCTTTCGTTTGTTCTTGGCTTTTTCCTAAAATACGAAAGTTCTTGACGTTTGGAAAGAGCACACATGCAGGGCCTGGTCGGGTGTAGACATGTCGGATTCTGTAGCCATGATTTGGCCATGAAGGTTCCTGTGCGTCCGTGGCAAGTCCACTGACTGTTGATAAATTGAAAGCTTCTGGTTCGCTTCCCGCAGACCAAAAACGCGACTCGACAAAAAATAGATGAACAGATAAGCTGGGAACGCGAAATCGTCGTCAATAGTTAACGCGCCGTGGTCCATTTCGGCGGAGAAATCGATCAGCCCTGCATGCTTGCCAGGGGTGGTTGGTTTATTCTCCCTTTTTGGATTTGTGCTTTTTGCTCTTTTTCTTCCTCTTTTTCTCTGCTTTGCGGTCCTTTCGTTTGCTCGATTTTTTGCTTTTCTTTTTGCTTTCTTTCTTGCGGTCTCTTCGCTTTCGTTGATCACTTGCGCCACTGCTACTTGATGACGATGTTGTGCTAGCACTCGAAAAAGAGCTGCTACGCCTTCTTTTGCGACCCGACGACGCGTGATCAAAGTCGTCCACAAAATCGTCAGCTGCAAGTGTTCTATTCGATTTATTCAAATGGTCCAGCGTCTCGGAAACCAAGTCGTTCTTCCTCTTTCGTTTTTGGCTCTTCGTACTCGGCTCCGCTTTTTCTTCCCGCGCCCTCTCCATTTTTGCAAGCTCGGGCGGCGGCGGCAGGCCCAGCGCCTGATTCATAGCGGCCTCTTCTCGCAGCCTCTCCAGCCGCTTTTCGTCCCGTGTGACCTCTTTACGTTCCGCTTTGGCTTTTTCAAACCAGGTCAAATCCTTTCCTTGGCACCATCGTCCCGTCGGGGCCATTACCGAGTTGCCCAAAAAATTCCCGCGGTGCTTGTCGTCTTTCACCATGTCCCAGCTCCATTGATCGCGCCCGCCGCGCGAACCGGACTTGTTGTACCCGCGCACTGGCGGCAAATTCGGAACGCTCATCGCTCGCGCGCGCCTTGACTTTCCTTTTTTTTCATTTCCCTCATTTCACTCTGTGCATAAAATCTCTCTCTCACTTCCCTAGTCTCATTCTGTGCATAAAATCTCTCTCTCACTTCCCTAGTCTCATTCTGTGCATGATATTAAAAAAAATAAACTGTAATAATCCCTTTGTGCTGTTTCATTGATTGATTTATTGATCAAAATCTATAGTTTAAGCCCCAAGGGCAAGCCAAAAGGCAGTAGACAGAAGTGTAGAAACCATCGTTCAGTTTGATGTGTGATGGTTGATTGTTTATGCGCTTTTCCTGCTTTAGGGGTGAAGTTTGTCGGCATCCCTCTGTGCTGTTGTTGTTTTATTTTCATTTTCATTTTTTCTGACAAGAATTTAATTCCATGGAAGATGGAGCAATACAAGTAGCTTATCTTTGTTGAATATAAATTCTGGAATGAGTGTTTTCATTCATTCATTCTTCAGAACCTGCTAGCTAGAATGGCTTGACCGCGAGTGAATGGAATCAGTCCAGCGCTAGGAAGAATCGTGTAGATGGGAGAAAACGGGGGTGTGTTTCTTTGTTTGGTTTGATTTTTTTTAATTTTCACACGCGGGACACACTTAGTTGCTGCCGACGCTGTTGACGTTTTGTACTGCAATTATGTGGTATTTGACGTCGCCAGAGTCGTCGCATTTTTGAGAAACAAGCACCTCTTGCTTCTTTGTCTTGGCTCTGAAAAACTGCAAGTCATCCTTCGGGTCGAGGTCCCGCACGATCTTGCGCGCAAATATTGTCAACTCACTGAACGTGTCTGCGTATTTTTGCGCCGACTCCTTGGTCATATTTTGCCCTTTCCGGTGGATCTCATGGTGCGACTCGCCGGTCTCATTCACCTTTGGCTTACCGCTAATCACAAACCCCACCACGCCTTCGCGGCCTTGAATCCGCTCAATCGTCGTCTCCGCATCCACCGCGTTGCCCGGCTTTTTCATTCATTCATCCATCCATCCATCACACAACCACGTCAGAAACATCAACCAACACACCAAACCGACCGACCCCCAAAAAAGCACCAGTCACGCCAATCAACCATCCAACCACCCTCCCTCTCCAACTTACCATCGTCACCGCCTTGACCCTCTCCCGCTCTCTCTCACCTCTTCTTCTTCCCTTTCCCAAAACAAAAATAGCCGTTAAAGACTCAACCCTCGATACTAGTAGTTTTGACTCAACACTAATACTAGTAGTATTTCTTGTACTACCGTAGAGAGGGTAAGAGGATCTGCTGGCACCTGGAGAGAGAGAGAGAGAGGAGGAGGAGGGAGAGGAGAGAGTGGGTGTTGTGAGAGGGGCAAGGCGGGGAGGATGGTGGAGATCGTTCTGCGGTCTGCGCTGTCGGATGAGAGGGAAGAATGTGTCCATAGGCTGGATGAAGTGGAGGAGGAGGATGAAAGCAGCAGCAGCAGCAGCGATTCCGAGTCGGATGCTGGTTCGAACTGGAGCCAATTAGAATATGCTGACTGGGAAGAGCTGAGTCGAGAGTACAAACGCAGGATGAGGAGTGCGAGTATTCGGCGCTTGTCATCGAGGAAGCTGTCCGTCGTGGCCCAGACGTTGTTTAAACAGAAGGAAATGGCGAAAAAGATGGAACAAGAGGCCAAGTGCGCAGCACCTGTCGTTGTGGCAAAGACCAACTCGAAATCCAATATTGCATCAGTTGCGAACGCAGTAGCTGCTGCAGAGAAGAAGAGCAAGGGCATGAATCTTTTAAAAGTTGTAATCCACATGTTCGGGAATCAGGAATCAAAAGCAGAGAAACAGCGCGAAGCTTTTCGAGCAGCGCGCTCCAAGCTTCCAATCATAGGAAACGTCCGTTTGCCTGCTGACATGTTGTCTATTTCTGAACTCAAGAGGAAATTTTATTCGATCACGAAAAACAGTCAGGTACTGAATGACGACCTCGTGCTCTATTTGTACGACCCAGTGACCGATTCGTACTCTCAAGTCCTCACGACAACCTTTCTTCGTTTTCATCTGCGGAGATACGAGACCGAGGAAATGCAAAGGCTGCAAATGACTTTTATTCGGGTATTAAAAGATATTCAGTATGGCTTGGAGCGGGCAGAAGAGACGTTCGAAGACCAGTATGGGGTCTTGGCTTTGATAGGGATCAGCCAGATCGCAACATGCGCCTCAAATCGCGGAAAACTTCCCTGGGATAAAGTTATTCCCGACGCCACGCTTCGTGGTATTTTAAGAGTACTCAAGGGGTGCATGGGGCCGTGCTCGCTCAATCACAAAAATAACCCGTACTTTCACTCGATCGTTGCGCTCTGGGCTCTTTCGAGCCAGTCGCACCTCCTCCGTACTCGCCTCGGGACCATGCGGGCGGCACGCACCCTGCTAGACTTTGCAGAAACATATGAATTGACGAGCTGCGCCGAGGTCGAGTCAGGTAGCGACTCAGAGGACGATTCAGAGGCCGACGCAGACGAGAGCAGCGAGCTCGAGGACCGGGCCAATTTTTACCACTATTTGTTTGGGGTTCTTTTATCGCTCAGCCTGGACAGTTATACCCAGGAGCAGCTTTGGGAGGACTCGCTTTGTACAGAGCTCATGTGCAGCGCGCTGTACGACATAATTCAGAACAGATACGCTCCCGAGGAGCAAGAGCGGATCACGCATTTTATTTTCCAATTGGTCCGTAATTCGTCTGTAGCGCTCCACAACAAGCTGTTCGACAAGCCGTCGGACCAAGGCGACGGCGCGAAGCGGAGCTCGATCGCACTGCATAAAAACTCTACAGTCCACAGCAGCCGGAGCAAAAGCAGCAGTTTTGGGTCCGGGTCCAGCAAAGGCAGCGCACGGCGGGACCCGTTCTCCTCGCTCAGGTCGTTGGACGAAGGCAAGCAAGAGCTTCTGGAAGTGAGCGAGGAGGCAGATTTCTCCCATGTGAAAAACCTGATTCTGATCATGCTGCACCTGACCAAGATTTTAGAAAGCAGCCAATCGGACCCGAATTTCACGCGCCGCTCTCATGCGCTGATTTCCACGCTCGCAAACATGGGCTCTGCATTCAAAACTATCGTGCTAGCAGACCTTCCAGAGAGCGAGGTGCAAGAGTACACCGACGTACTTTTCAACGTCATTCGGGCAACGTGCAAAAACTTGAACCGAAAGAACGAGGAGGAGCAGTACCACATATTCCAGTGCTCGATCATGATCTTGGCGTCTCTTTCCACGTTCGAATGCGCCCCTGGGAATGCGACGGTCGCTATGCGTGCTTGCCAAGTCTTGCACGAAATTGCGTATCAGAGTCGTCCAAGTGTTCGCATTCAGGCATCTGCCTTGGAAACAATGGTAGACGCCCTGGCTGTACTTGAATTGCGTGAATCAATCGCAGCTTTTGTTGAAAAGCTAGCTCGCAGCATATTGGATGAACTGGTCAATGTGTCCACGACACCAGAGACCATTCACTCGATCGGCTTCAATCTAGCTCGGCTTCGGTATTCCAACACCCACACGCTTTTAATTCGCGCTTTGGTGGAAAATCAAGCGCTTGAGGCGCTGTTTACCTTGGTGCAAAAGTTTGAAGGCCACAAGAAGATTTGCCTTCAACTCACTAGTTCTTTGGTCAACTTGACGAGTATGGTAACCAACCATGGCCTGGCTGGGTCGCTACCGCGCAAAGAGATTGGTGATGGAGTGCTGCGCACAGTAAAGTTGTACGAGTCAGGGGGCCCCGATTGGATTCGAGACACAACGGTCGTGTCGAATTGCGCTTCTTTGCTATGGAACTCGGTTGGTCCTGAATTTGCCGAGAAAGATACATTTGCGCTTTTGCAGAATCTCGCAAGCGCTTTCTTTCAAAGTGAAAAGCCAATTTGGGGCCAGACGAGCGGCTGTCTCTGCAGCGCAGTCATTCGTCGTCTCAAGGATTTAGACGGCGGCGGCGACGACGACGATACGGACGGAGAAAAAAGGAGGGAGCAAACCGAATGCAAAGACGATTCGTCGCAGACCCGCTTTACGGATATTTGTGTCTCGTTTGCCAAGTTTCTGACCAAACAGCTCAACCGTTCAGGAAGCACCATTCAAACATACGGAGACAGCGAAAGAGCTGACGTAGGCTGGGGCGCGGTAGGAGGGTTGAACGCCCATGACGTCGTGCTCAGTGGCAGCGGCGAAAGCCGGACCGACCGTTCCAAAAATGACACCAGCTTGATACTAGCAAATCATATCCCTCCAGCACCCAAAGGAGCAGGGCGACTCATCAATAATACGGTGGAAATCATGAAAACATTCAAATCCATCCTTCCCGAAGACGAAGACTTGGAGGCGCACCAAGTCGTTGCAAGCTTCCTCGAGATGGATAAAAACAACTGCACAAGTTCAAGTAGCTCCCGGTTTGAAAGCAACAGAGACGAAAGCAGCTGTGCTGGGACAATTAGCGCTTGCAGCTCGCCAAAGAAAACGCCAAAAACGCCGAAAACATTAGAATGGAGAGCCGAGGACTTTGAATCGAGGTTTCGGTCACCGTCATTTTCTGAGACCACCGTGGCTCAAATGATTGAAATCGGTATTGCACGATGCCATGCGTCCTTGGGCTTTTTGCACTTGTTTCTCGACGCGATCAAAGAGGCCGAATGCTTTCCGTCTATCTTGCGCCAGTTGAACTCGGAGATGAGCACCGTGTTGTTTTTCCTCGCAGAGCATCCCCAAATCCCCCCCAAAGCAAAGGCCAGATGCGCGTCGACTTTGTGGGAGCTCTTTCGAGCTCCCGCCAACGAAAGTACCGAAGGCAACCAGGAGGCGGTCGATTTGAAATTCTCTCAGTATGCGCTGCGCTTAGGAAGGATTTTGTGCCACCTCTTCTCGCAGGAAAAGGCGATCCAAAGTCACGCCGCGCGACTCATGCTCCGGCTGCTTTTATTCGTGCGGGACCGCCTACCCCGCGCGGCAAAGAATCGATTTTTTGGGACCCTGGCAACGTCGTTTGAAATTCACGTGGTGTTGCTCAAGTTTCTCCAGTTTTTCAAGACTAGCACCGCGGACTGCAACGTCGCCATCTCGTGCCTCTTCCTTCTTTCAGACTCCAAATTTCTCCAGGCACTTATTGGAAAAGAAAAGGGGGCGCTCGAGCTTTTGCTAACGCTGACCGACCCCGAGTACTCGCGTCCATCCCACCAAGTGACCAAAGCGCTTAGCGTTCGGACCTTGCTCAATCTGAAGCGAAACCCTGAAAACGTGACACCCTTTTACGCATGCGAAATTCGGCGCGCGGGCCTGCGGGCAACGCTGCGCGAGTGGATGGAGTTGCTGCAAGAAGAAGAGGAAGCAGGGGGCTTGGCAGACTGCACACATTATGTCGTGATCGACAGCGTGCCGGGAGAGCCCTGGGACCCGACAAGGCGGGAAATTAACGTAGAAACCTACACGGTCTCCGACGAGCCTGGGGAGGACCCAGAGGTCGTCCGCGTTCCTATTGCCCCAGCGGGAACGTTTTCCTGCCCGCTCTTGAATCTGTTCCGCTGTGCTGTCTACGTGCCTCTTTCCGTGGAAACTGAGCCGATGTCTACGTGCTTGATCACGCAGAATCCAAACGCACAGGAGAAGGACTTCCTTCCCGCACCGAGGTCCACCACGGCCATCCACCGCCTGCGCTGCAAGCCTACATGGGTCCGAGGAGTGCTTTTGCAAGCCAAGATCCCGGCAGCCCTGCCTAGGCCCACGCCTGAATACGAGGCCAGCCATTACAATGTCCACCGTTTCCTGGATCCGAGGACCGGGGAGATATTGGTCCTGCCTCTGGAGATGGCGTTTTTGCGCACCAAGGACGGCATGGGGCAGCAGTTGAGCAACCAAGACAGCGCGAAGCGAATGTTTTTTGGGGTGTCGTCCCGATCGATCCACACAGAAGAGGACGAAGATTGGAGCGTGGGCAAGTCGGTATTCGCAGAGCGGGCCAATCCCGCTCTTGAGGTCGGCTACCTCTCGAATTCAGTCGAGGTCTTTACGAAGGCGCTCACTTGGGACATGGATAAGATCGCAAAAAGCCC
>JACLAD010007053.1_pt1 | contig 19548 bp, 15 predicted proteins | sample 8027901 | NCBI WGS metagenome assembly JACLAD01 (sample SAMN15725071, study PRJNA655200) | protist metagenome | isolation source: fluorescence activated cell sorting (FACS) single amplified genomes of... | place: Spain: Blaines Bay Microbial Observatory, Mediterranean Sea | collected 2016-07-05 | reverse complement strand
GAGACAATCAGAATCGAAAAATGAAGACAGTGACACTGTGGCTGGGAAGGAGAGTCATATATACCTTTTCTTATGCTTAGCGAAGACGCCCTTGATTTGCCGCATAATCTTTAGTTTGACCTCAATCTTCGTCTCCAAGCATCTTCTAACAATAAGAGAGAAAGTGGGTCGGAATAGGTCACTCTCCATCTTGGTCTTATTTCCATTCTTTCCTCCTCCTATTTCATCATGCATTGGTAATTGTAGCACTAATGATAAATAATTCCTTTTGATGAAAATATCTGCTAGAGATTGCCATTTCAACAAAGATGTGATGACGAGCAATACAGACAAAGACAACTCGGATAGTGCCTCTCTTTGTCTCTTCTTCGCATTCTTCTCATCATCATTATTGTCATCGATTTTGGACGAAAGGTTCACAATTGCAATAAGAGCTGTAATACTAGCATCAAATGCATTCTTTGCCCATTCTGTACTATTGCCTCCCTGTGCACCGGACCCAGTCACTTCTTGCAAGAAGGCAGCTACGGGACCTGCAGCACTCTCAGCACTGATTTTAGAATTCTCATCTAAACCCTTGTCATTCTCTTCATTACCCACCCTGCTCAAACCTTTCCAAGAAATTAGCTCGGACAATAGAACGAAAGCGGGTGTGAGATGGGAAGGCAATGTAGATAACATTTCTTCACGATCATTACCTTCCTCCTTAGAATCCTCCTTACTACCTGTTACATCACTCGTCGCAGCCAAATCCATCTTTATCATTGTTAACAAGACATTCACCATTCGATTCCCTAACTGAGCATCCATGTCTTGCCATACGAGAGTGCAGACATGGGGATTCTTTAACAGACACAATAAAAGCCTTAAGGACATATTACGATCAATTAGCGTCTCTTCCGACCCGGGACCCGAAGACCCCGCCACTCCCTCACTTTTGTTATAATATTGTTCAAGTGCCGTAATGATGCGTGATAGGATGTCGGTGTGCTTCCAACTGCTTGTACTTGAAATGACATTGCTTGTCAGCACACATAACGATGGCAATAAGCCTTTATTATAGCTCTGTAGGTCATTATTATGTCCTTGAAACGACGAGTGTAAGCTATCGAGATGACAGACAGAGACCACTGATTCCAATAAAGAAGCATCTATGATATTGGAGGGTTAGGGTTAGTGTAATGAAATGCAGAGAAGGAGGTTAGGGTGAGTATATTCATCATGACTTGAATGGTCATAGTATACGGGAAGGCATTGAAAGCAAGGTCTTACCAAGTTCTACCAGTAATTGATTCAGTCTGGAACGCTTCTTTTTCACTTCATACATCACCTTGCCTACACCAGTCTCTGGTTCATAGTCATTACCATCCTTAGCTCCTTTCTTTGCAAAAACGAAAGGAGGTTGTTCTGCGAGCCGTCTTCTTTCCTCCCTGGAAGTGCGTAGTGGTCCTCCAGGTCTAGGTGCCCCCGAAGTACTAGACTCTTCAGATAAACGCAATAGATCACCGTATCGTCGTAAAGGATGCCCTGAGGAACTATCACCGACTGTAGGTGCAGCAGGGGGTAGAATTAGACTGGTATCTATTTCTCCTCTCGACGCAAAGATCCCCACTTGGTCTGTCTCTCCCGTGCCACTAGTAGAAGATAACAAAGAGACATCACCGATAGAAGCAGTTTGACTAGAGTTCTGATACAGAGGTGTTCCTTGACCCTGCTCATTGCCACCCAAGGGTGCAGGTGGAAGGCCCCCCAAGCCTCCTAGAGCCTCTCCAATGGCATCGCTGAAATCTTGGCGTGTCAATTGCGAAAAGTTGGTACCACTCGATGCGACACTGGTGATACTACTGTTAGCGCTACGATTACTACGGCCTATTATGTGAGATGTAGGGTAATGGTTAAGATTGTGGAGTATATGAATGGAAAGAGTAGGGAGAGGAGATTGTGTTAGTATACTCATCATTATCATCATCACTATTATGGTAACATTAGAGTGATGCTGCGAGTAGGGAGTACAAACAATAGAGGTTATGTCTTGCATACCAGTATTGGCCATAGTGTTCCCTGGGTCGCCACCAAGAGTATCGTCACCATCCTGATCTTGTATTGACAAGGAGGCTTCTTCCATTAATTCAGACTCCAACTGCCCAGTAGCACTGACACTGTCATTGTAGTCACTCAAAGCACTCACTGGAGGGCTGTCACGATCACCACTTTCTCCCTCTTCTCCTCCTTCGCCTGCAGGAAGACTTAACGTTGTAGTTGGTGTGGCCTGCATAGATATGGGAGAAACACTGATATTCCCTCCGCCAGACCCACCCCCGGGAATAGCAATTCCTTGCAGGACGGCTTCCAGGTTCAACTGCTCTACCATCAAACTGGGACTTGACTGGGCGGAGGATAGGGCTGAAGTCTCGCTTTGGTTTCCATGGCCCAAACTAGGGGTTTCTGTGACCTCTGTAGTAGCGAGGGCGGGGGTGTCTTCATTTTGGTATGCTTCTACCCGTGCTGATAAGGCGGGATCAGACAAGATGTGGGCAATTACATCTTCAGCATCATTGGACTGTGGAACAATGGGCAGCATGAGAACGTGTATTTAAACAAAAGTAGAAATCAGATAAAGAGAGGGGCAGGTTAGAATACTCAGCATTATCATTATTAAGATGGAATCCGAAGATATGACAAATAGAGAAGAAGAAGAAGAAGAAGAAGAAGAAGAAGAAGAAGGTACGAACCTGTAAAGCGCTACATGCTTCAATCACTACATCAACTGGAAAGCCCATTCCACTCAAATCAGTCAACAAATCAGGCATGGGAGCGAACATATTCTCAAACACATTGGTGGTTGCGATGGGTCCATTGACGGGACTCTCACCAGATTCTCTTGGACTTTCGCTTGTAGAGCCTTCTACATTTGTAGTAGAATCCACTAAAGCTCCCGCAGAACCATTTGCGATTGTAGTAAGGAGATCACCACGTCCAGTTGTGGTTTGTGCATTCATATTTAGAGGTGTAGACGTAGGCGATGATGCTCCTTCCATATCCATACCTGCTCGAAAACCTGGCGAAGGGATATACCCGCTTAAAGGGTCTGCATAGCTGCCATAGGACCCACCGGGCGGGAATTGGCCAGGGGATCGGCCATCGGAGTGACCAGAAGAACCAAAGACACGTTCAAAGGTATGTTGCAAATCTTTGCCGTCTGGCTGTAACAGGGCCTGTATACGTTCTGGGTCATTTAAGTTCTGCAACATATCCCCCATAAGGAACAGCCATCCACCCTATGGTGTTTAGATGGAGTGTAGTATATGAATAGAAAGAGTATCAAGCAGAGGTAAAGGTTAGTTTGCAATCTTTGATAGGTCGTAGGAGCAGTAAATCAAAGAAGCATAGTAATCACAGAGGAAGAGTGTATAGTGTATATTAGCTTACTTGTACATCTGGTGGGAAGACGTTGATCATTTTATTTCTCACCAAAGGCAATAACCCATACCCAATCTCCACAATTAAGGAATACAGGAGCTCTCTTTTGTTGAATACACCAAATTCGTCCACCTAGTAAGGAGAAGGAAGATGATAATGATAGCAGGCAGGATGGCGAGGGGTAGAGAATGGGTCAGGTTATATTATATTCATATATACAAGAAGATGCTAATGAATGTTCGAGCAGATGACGTACCTTCCTGTCTAACGCCACACTTAAAGGTGCATTGAACACAGCATCTTTTACTAATAGTCGACGAAAGAGACTATAGAATTGAGACAAAGCAAAGAGAGCACAGTTGCCTACTTCATCTAGTGCTAGCACCTGATCGCCACTCTTCTGGTCCTTTTCCTTACCATTGCTGGCTTTGGCTCGCAGTACACTATCGTGCAGTGCAGCAAACACGTAGTAGAAGCCATTCACTAATGCTTGTATACCACGGGTACCGACAATAGCCCGTACAAGGTACGAATTCAATTGTCCATTTTTATCATCGATAATCGACAAGGTATTGTACTATAGGTGGTAATAGTGCACAGTGCAAATGTATTGAAAGAGCAGAAGAGCAAGGTTAGGGTTAGATGTCAATTATTATTAAAGACAAGGGCAAAGGAGGAAAAGAGACGTGTTATCTTACTTTCACAACGACGCCTTGATAGAGACACATAGTAGCCACGTCGATACAGGTAGACTCCTGGTTACTCGCATCGCCATCGCCGTCTTTCTTCATATTGCTGTTGATAAGACTACCATGGGGAGACATATCTGGGTCGGCTTCTTTCTCATTATTACTGTCAGATCGAGAAAGCTTTCCTTTCTTGCCTCCTTTGCCACTGCTGTTACTGTTGTTGCTATTATTATCAGATTGCTTCTTGCTTGGGGTCTTCTTACTACTAGAACCCCCATCTTTGTTGGAACCATGATTATCTTTTCCATTGTTATAAGCAGGTCTCTCAGTAGATCGCATGATCAACACTCCATCTGCAATCAGTGGAAGGTCATCTGTTTGACTACATCCATCCAAACTGGGGAAGGGAGACTCGACAAAGCCTTTTAAACTTTTACTTAAGTAAGTAGATAAAACACTAGCGCAGGGACTGAGTTCGGTAGGTCGGTAGGATACTCTTCTAGATGATTGGTCTTGAGAAATATTACGCGAGAGGGTGATATTGAATTGACGTAGACTGTTATTGACCCGACTCATCACGGTACACACACTTTCTTGCAGAGTAAGACCTTCACACAATCTCTTGAATTTGATATTCTTGCATTTTTCCATCAATATTGCTCGTTCATTCTTCTCCTCCTGGGAGTGAAGAGCGTGGTAGGACACGCCAATAACTTCTACAATGGGCTCCTTCAAGTGATCACGGCGATACTCTGACAGCCAGCCTTGCTTGGTCTTATATCGAATAATCCCGGCTGCAGTACAAGATCGTTCGTAAGCTATACAAATAGTCCCTACAGAAGCCAGCATGACCACACGAGAGCCTTCGATCTCAATCTTTTCACGAATTAAGGCGCCATTGTGACTGATCACCCTCAAGTAATAATGAGTTGGCACCCTAACCTTATCTCTTATAATATCATGAGGGGTAGCATCTGCGGGAGTGTCGCTATGGGCGGAAACGGGAGGATCTTCACTACTATCGAAATTGGCGAAACTTTCGAGGAGAGAACGTTTGCTTCTATTATTTGGGTGTAGACTGTTAGCAGTCCACTGTAATGGTGATAAGACAACATTGACGACAAAGGAAGAGGAAGAAGGACAAGGATATGATTGCGTTAATATCATTGTGAACATCATCTCAATAGAAAGTCATAGAAGGCATTGAAGAGAAGCACCTACCTTGGAGCTACTATATCGACAAACTTCCAATGTAGAAGATCGATGGAATGCTGCCATTCGTCTAAGAATGTCTTTACCTCCTTGTACAATTGCAGGCTGCAAATTAGGAGTACGAGAAGAAGGTCGGGTGCAATGAGCTAGCAACGAATTATACCATTCCAGTGTCAATAAGCGGGTAACGTAGTCTATATCGTGTTTAGTGTGAATCAATAACAAGTACGGAGAGGCAAGTCGAAGGATGTTATTAGCATTAGGCTGGTAAAAAAAAGAGGGGGGGGGAGAGAGAGAGAGAGAGACAGAGACAGAGAGAGAGAGAGAGGCTGCTGACAAAAAGGGAAGGAGAGCATCGGGGGATATTTTAGACTTACCTGCCACCGCCTTACGGGTTTCATCATTATAGCACTCTGCAATATTCTCATCATAGACACATTTGTGTGGGATGTAATCAAGCACCCCTAACACCAGCACATTAGCTCCTTCGCCACCATAACTACCCCCCCTCGATCTACGACGGGATCGGCCCCCTCGTTCACGGCGTAATTCAGCGGCTTCGGCTTCTTGACCAGCGGCAGTTTGTAGAACAGCAGCACTGAAATCGCTAGCAGGGCTCATAGGGGGCGCCGGGACGCTACTACCACCTTCATCCCCTCCAGACCCAGATGTACGCCCAGGGGAGAGAGACAGGGCTTTCATGGCAGCGCTTGCACTCTTTGTGGCATTGTAGGCCACAGTACAGGCCCTGAGGGAACTTTTGGCAGCACTAACTTCATTGAGCTTGGTGTCAATGCTTTTGAACAGAATAGGCAATATCAGTGAACCTGCATGTACAGAGGCGAATTTCAACAAGTTGGTCAAGGCCTTGCCTGCGGGGTGATATCCTGGATGAGACATAGCGGTCGAAACCACATGACGAACACTCAATTGGGCGAAGAGTTGCTCTGCATTGGGTAAAATGACCACATACACACTCACCAGCGCATTCAAGATAGGTTCTGTCAGCAGATCTCGCACTATATGGGGTAGTGGTTAAGATATAAAGCATATCAATGGAAAGAGCAGAAAGCAGAGGTAGAGGTTAGTATACTCATCATCATCATCATCATCGTCGTCGTCGTCGTCGTCGTCGACAGTATTGTCAGATAGAACATATAGGACATAGAGTTACCGAAAGGGGGCGGCTTACCCAGGTCGTGGATCATTCTTCTTGAACCATCAGCACAAACATTCTCAACTAGTGTGCAAATATGTACCAACTTCTGCAACAATTCCATTTTGCGAGAACGAATATCATAGCCACTACGATACAGGGCATGTTCGTCGTCTGCCACATCATCCTTTTCATCTCTTCCAGAATCATTCTTCTCATTATTACCTACACTGCTAAAAGCATTGCTACTTGGACTATTCTTCAAAGTTGCTACCATCAAACAATCATCCGTGCACTTTAATAGGGCATTTTGTAATGTCTTGACGATCTCGGGACGCAAGACGTTGACATCTCTGTACAGTAAGGATATGCTTTTAGAGCAACGGGATAAGCTATCCGGTGACATTCCATCACTAAAGGGCATGACTGTGCCATCATGAAGTAACAAATCGACAATATATTTGACTATATGGTGATGATAATACATTGAGAGAGGGACATAGTAGATAAGAAGCGATTCGTATGTTCATGGTGGACATGGAAAGAGGCAAAGGAGAAGGTTGTGTTAGGTTTATCGTCGCGATCATAGTAATAAGAGAGACAGACAGAGAGAGAGAGAGAGAGAAGATCTCACCTATATTGTTGTTTTTCAACCAAGCCTGTCCGTCACTAGTGATGCACATAGCTTGCCCCAACCGTGCTAGGTTCGGCAAATATGCATCCATTTTCGATGTAGCATTTAATACGCTTGGTGGTAGAATAGTGCCATCTTTATGGTAAGCGGCTATACTTTCACTAAAAGGTTTAATATAGTCTGATCTGAGGAATTGCCCCAGAAAAGTGGGTTCGACGTTGATAGCACCCTTGAGGAGAGAAATAGCTTCAGTGACCAGAAACTCGTTGCCTTCAAAGGGGGAGCTGAAGATCAATAGGATCAGACTCGCAAAGCTATTCTTATTCAAAATCTGAACTCCTGTGTCATGGTCTGCATCAGCACTGTATCCACGACGACTCCAATCCATATTGCCGGCTAGAATTTCAAGTGCACTTTCGAGTACGCATCTACAACAAGTATGCACCAATAGCTTATAGGACACACCACTAGGCGAATGACTGTATGTATACCCTTGTGTTGCTGAAGGTTGAACACTTTCTGCAAAGATATCGATGACATTTGAGACAAGCAACATGCCACCACATTCACGGAAATTGGCATTGTAGCCATTTCGTTCCACGCAACTGGTCAGACATAGGAACACTTTGGCGATACTCCACATAATCTGCGAATCTAACTTGTCCATACATTGCACAGCGCCCATTTCTTGGTTAATGACATGGCATTTAGATAAAATCATCTTCATGCACTTTAATGAGGACTCCAAGACACCAGCTACAGCGCCTACCACGGGCATATCTTGTACGGCATGATGTAGCTCCCGGGTATATAGGCATGTGATAAACAATTCCATTCCAATACGCACATAAGAACCACGGTCCATAGGGTCAAGGGGTGGTGCATCTAAGTGGGAGGAGGTGTTAGCAATACCCTCCATGGTGGATGCAGTGGTCATAGTGCTGGGATGAGCTAAAGGTGGTAAACCATTAGTCTCGCCATCTTTTCCTTCACCCTGACTGCTCTGGTGTCTATTCTCATACTCATCGAACATGTCTGTTGCAACAGTACTTGCAGACATCACAATAGTACACCACACATCTTCAGGTGCACCAGGTGCTTCCACATGTCGATGCAAACCCAATTCTCTCAATATTCCATGAGTGTCGTCATACTTGGTACGTTTCCGAATAACCAACTCTAACAGACCTGTAACGCATTCCAAAGCCACTGTACTAATCTTAAAGTTACTATGAATCTCTCCGGGAGCGATCAATTGGGTTGAAGCTTCAGAAAAAATGTCCGCCAAAGCGACCGTGTCTTTCAATAGTTGGCTGTTAGGTTGAATATACGTTCCCAAGCGGTCTCTACTGATGCGACTGTGGATGAGAATATACAAACACTGCAAGCGGATACTGACAATCCGCAATCTCGTCTTACTATCACTTTCGAGACCAGCAACACCTCTGACGAGACTAAACAATTTAATTACTTTATTGGTATTTTCCTGTTGTTGTTCTGAAGTACTCGTACTAGTAGAGCTACCCGCACTAAGTCCAAGTTTGTCCATGATAGCGCTGTCACTCAGTATAGAATCTCCACTCTTCACTTCGTAGACAATATCACCGTTGTCTGGTTGTGAAGATGTTGAAAAGGATTTGAGAATAGCATTGAGTAGACCTGGTTCATTCACTGGCAGAGTAGTACTCGTGCTCTCTTTCTCTTCCGCCGCCGCTCCTTCAACGAGATCATTGCTAGAGTGCGTGCGAGGAGAATCAGCGGGAGTATTGGCAATAGATACTGAAGTAGATGAAGGTAATGTCACTATTACACTTTGTCCGGTGTTCATTGGAAATTGTTGAGGACCATGTCCTCGTACATAGTCCAATAGACCATACGAAGGAGTAAGCATACCCATCCCTTCGAATAACGCGAAGACATAATCACTGACTGATTGTGGAATTTCTATAACCTCTTTTAATTCCATTTCCTGAGGGCCATAGCCAGCAGAACTAAAAGCAGGACACGCTGCATAGAATAGTACCCATAATGCTGCATCGACAATGTTACAATCGACAGCTAATAATAGACGGCCCACAACTTCAAATTGTAAGAAGTAGCGTTTTTCTTTGGCGTGTCTCAACAGACGGCGAATGAATTTGAGAATAGATGTGATAATGTATTTCTCACAGGGAATAGAAGATTCATTTTTGAATGTCTCTGTCTTTAACTTCAATTTGTCAGCTCGCTCAGCCTCGGAGTCTGTCACAAAGACGATATACTTACTGTATTCTTTGATGATACCTTCAAAGTAGTCCAGACAGGGCTTCCAATAACGCAAATCATCAATGTCATCGCCGACCTCATCGTCAAAATTCGTATTATGCAGCAAATGCGCCAACGTAGTGGCGCTCTCTTGCGCACGGAAGGAAGAAATGTACTTCTCGATGCGTTTGTTGGGACGAGCCGCCAACAAATGGTCGATTATCACTGAACTCATGTCCAAACTCAATCCCAGAATCAAATCGAAACCAAAGACTTCACACCCTGAAACTAGAGCTGAAGACTCGTTCAATGTTAGTTCTTCAAGCACAGGGACCCTTTACTGCAAAAATCAAGTTCGATTATCTCAAAAATGCAGCGTGAGCGACCTCTAAAATGAGATCAAAATCTGGATGGGTGACATTCTTGGGTCGCGGTCCGCCGGACGAAGAGCGAACAAGTGAAAAAGTTTCACAAAAGCGCGATTTGGACATGAATTTCAAGCAAGAACACACCAAGGAGGCTCGAAAAGCCGAAAGCAGCCGAATTCGCGAGAAGTTCCCAGACCGCATCCCAGTGATCTGCGAAAGGGCAGAGAAATCCAGGTAAGCATTGCCCTCACATCACTCTACCGTTTTTCTGTGCATCATCAGTTGATAAATGAAACATTCAGATCCACACTAGCATTATCGCGATGACACTCACCTTTCCTTTATTTTCTCAGCATCGTCGACATTGACAAGAAGAAGTACCTAGTGCCCAGCGACTTGACATGTGGCCAATTCATCTATGTTGTCCGACGACGACTGCACTTGCCTCCAGAACAGGCCATCTATCTGTTTTGTAGTAATGGCGTCATTCCAAGTTCTTCTAGTCTTATGAGCTCTCTATATCAAGATCATGGTGATCCTGATGGCTTTCTGTACATGAAGTACACAGGAGAAAACGTATTTGGAGGAACACTTCTGTCTACATAAGAGACGCATGGAGCACTATCATGCATCATAAAGCAATATGAAGCAGAGTGCGATTCATCGTCACTCTATGATCATTATTCATATGAACACACAAGAAAAGATGGCCATAGCGCCATCATACACATAGTGCTCTCATCGGTATATTATCGTTAATATCATTTTTATATGAAGTGTAAATTATATGAATAAGCTAATTAATGAGTGCTACAGGTTGCAATAATAATAAGGTGTGTGTGTGTGTGTGTGTGTGTGAGTTCTTTGTCTCACACAATAAATACACGAATACACGAACGTGAATCGAATGACAACATCCTCTTTCTCCTCTTAATAGAGCTTACTTGCCTCCATCTCTCTTCTTCAAACGAATAAAGTAAAGTGGTATCATCTGTATGTTCATTTATTTCCCTCCTTCCATGTTTGTAATCACATTCATAGAGGTGAAGTCAAATTCAATTGTAGGTGCAATGGTGTTCACAAACTTCAAAAAGATAAATAATGCATGATCAGGAGAGATCTTGACACCAACACTTTGCATGGCACTAACAATATTGAACATAGCTTTGGCATGTTGGCAATTATGAATGGAAGCGCAATAGAAATTCGTATAAGGAAATGGCTCCAATGTGACTGTTTTACGACTATAGTCGCTGATGATGTCATCAAAGATACATTCAGGTTTCAATGGAGAGCCCGTCTCCTCACAATAGGCAAACAACCATAGACGAGGAACCTACACAACAATAGTGGAGTGATTCACAAAAGAAGATCGGTGATGTAAGTGTGATGATGGTAATGGCAGACAAGAAATAAAGCGGGGAAAGGAGATGACTTACTTGGTAGAACTTGTCATATGAAATGTAGATGTTGTAACGACGTAAACTCTGGTGATGCTTCATGTCTGTCTCACTGCTACCCTTCAGTGGGTCACTAGTCTGGCTAGTACTGTCATTGGCATTAAGAGGAGCAACACCCACACTGTCTTTATCATTGTCATGATGAGTCCAACGTGGAGGGATATCTGCAAGTGCGGTATAATTGTCATCACTAGAGCTTTTCTCAGTCTTATCAACCTTCTCATTACTCTTTACAACACGACCAGTTTCACTTTTTTCGCTATTCTCTCTTGGCTCTTTGGAGAGATGGCTTTCACCTGCATCACTTTGCTCAACAATGCCAAATGCTACCTCATTTAATTCTTTGAACTCGGCTTCCTCTCGTTCTCTATGAATCATTACCAATGGCTCACGTTGCATACTATTACTAGGAGTCAAGATCCATTCTAGATCTGTATCTACGGTGCCTTCCAATCCATCATATTCTTCATCATCCACAGCTTTGTGTGTTAAACAAGAGGCTAGATTAGAGACGCGTTCATGACATGCAGCCCCAGAGCAATACAAATATTGTTTCTCGGAAGGTAAATGACTTACACCGTATTTGCGATTCGAAGGTTTCCACTGCCAAGTGGGGTTTTTCAAACACAATAGATCGCCACTGCTCACAAACTCTTCAGCAGTCAAGCAGCCATTCGAGAAGAATGTAGAACCGCTCTTTGCTGGGGTAATCAACTCGCGAGTGTCTTTCAACACACGAACAATGTGATCAAAAAACATAGCAGCACGCAAGATTCTGTTCACTCAAGATTAATCGTCTCAAGGAGAAACACGACCAGGAAAGCAATATCACGGATGTATTCGTGTCTTGATTTTAAGTTTTTCAGAGACTAGCCCTTCCCGCGTCCTTCCTGCCCTGCCAGTCACTCTCTTGTCCCACCCTCCGCTTCAACTTTAGACAAAAACAGGATCTCGTACCAGTGCGTAGGTATTTAACGGAATGCAATAATGGAATACGCAGCTTATCTGCGTATTGTTCCTTTTGCTGCCCAGAACCATGCCGCTAACACGCCAGCTCTTCATGGTGCTTCCCGGGTGTCGATTTCTGTGTAGCACATACTGCCGGATCAAGTATAGATAAAAACAGGATCTCGGACCATTGCTTGATCTTGAATTGTCTAATGGAATACGCAGCTTATCTGCGTATTGTTCCTTTTGCTGCCCAGAACCATGCCGCTAACACGCCAGCTCTTCATGGTGCTTCCCGGGTGTCGATTTCTGTGTAGCTCATACTGCCGGATCAAGTATAGATAAAAACAGGATCTCGGACCAGTATTACTAAGATGTGAAAGAATGTTATAATGGAATACGCAGCTTATCTGCGTATTGTTCCTTTTGCTGCCCAGAACTATGCCGCTAACACGCCAGCTCTTCATGGTACATTCAAGACATCGATTTTATTAAGTATAGCGGATACGGGTGGAATATTACAATTTTATTCGTTTGCTGTTTTATGGTTAGTAATTTCATTATGCTCTATGTTACATCAGTATACTATAATTATATGCATGATTGTCATGAAAAAAAGTCAAGAAGTCAGTTTAAGATCTCCCAATTTTATCAATAATTCTCAATCCCTGTTCATCATACTCTTCCTTGGTCATCCAGAACTCCTTTCGATCCTTCATGATATCTGCCAACACAGATCCACCCAAAAACACCATATGTTTACGACGAGGAGGATCTTCAATGTTGATTTTGAATTTCTTCATTCTTGTTTCATCACCTCTTAGAATTTGATCTAAATAACGTCGACGGATGTCACTCTCTAACCGGGTAGGCAAACCAGGATACATACTACTTCCTCCACTTAGAACAATATGTTTGTAGTAATCGTTACGTGTATCAATATCAGCATCTTGAATCATATTGAACACCATATCACTTAAACCAGGCTTTTCGCAATCAATTAAATAGGGTGCAAACATAGCTTCTGGGGCTTCGAATCGTTCTCTACCCAAGGTGATTTCACGTCCATCTGGCAGTGTGAACTTCTGCAACAAACAAGTAGTTTCTGCAGCTAAACGACGTTCCATATTGATATCATTAGCAACGTAACAACATTGCTCTTTAATTTGTCTCACAGTCTCAAAGTCTGCAGTACGTTCAAACGCATATCCTCTAAGCAGTAGCAACTTGATCAAGTAGTCTGTGACATGTCTACCAGCTACATCTAAACGTCTGATCAAATTATTGGGAACATATCCTTCATATACAGGTACAACATGTGTTACACCATCACCAGTATCGACTACAACACCTGTCAATAGGCCCTGTGCATACAATGTCAACATGGCTTGAATACTAATAGAACAAGCTGAGAATTTGTAGTTCTCAAACATTTCTTCTACGAGTTTTTCACGATTCTTTAAAGGATTCATAGGTGGTTCTGTTAATAGGACCTTGTTTTCTGTTGGATTAATTTCCAAATTCTCATAAAAAGTGTAGTTCCACAAATGCTCCATATCCTCCCAATTCTTGACAATACCGTTTTCTACAGGATATACAATATCTAAACTGTGACGTGCAGCACTTGCTTCAGAACCGCACATAATGTCCTTCAACTCAAGAGAAGCATCAATCTCTTCTTCTGCACGCAAGATAGGGCGGCCTACCATGCTTGGATAAATACTGGTAGGAAAATTCTGGCCAGCATAACCTACTTTCACGAAACCTGTACCATTATCGCACACAATGCAAGGCATTTCAGCCAATTTAGCTGCCATGATATCAATAGACTATCAAAGCACAAGATAAATTGAAAGAACGAGAAGTCACCAACGATATTTCAATGACAGATCCAAAGTAGTGATTCTGTCGGGTATCGTGATGGGGACTAGGAAAATCCAAGACGATCAGCGAATTACAGTGTAATAATGTGTGATTTTTTCCAGGGCGGGGGAGATTCTCGCCAACCCCATATTTTTGGGTCCCCAAGGTTCCGCACCTGAGCAACACACTTTGGAAAGCGCAAATGTTCGACAATTGAGATTCTCGGACAACGATAGCGCATTGAGAGCACAATGAGACATCAATATTTACAGTGAAGTATGTCTATGATTCTAATTTTGTTGCTAAGTGTCTTTTTCCTGGCTGTTTTGGCCAACGAGAGTTCTGACCTTCACCAGGCCACTACGCATCGCAAATTGCCGAATTATGATGGAAAAGGTCGTCATCGGCCTCCACTGTATTCGAAACGACGCTGGTGTCATCGTGATTGGCCCACCACGGAAGGTGTTTGGTCAGATGAGCCTCCCTTCTGGACATCGAGCCCATCTTGTCCAAATCGTGCTTTCGATGAAAAAGCAACTGTAGATTGTTTGAAAGGACGGACAGTCTACACCATGGGCAATAGTATCGGTCGACAAGCACTGTATGGAATACTGGAGATGTTAGGCGGCGCTTCTGTAAAGCGAGAAGACCAACGAGATATGTGTCCCAAGCATGAGACTACTTGGGATGATAGTTGTCACAACGAGTTTGCAGGAGTCAAGTTGAGGTATTTATTCATGCAATATATGAATGGATTCAACTACAATAAAGGTGTTGCCCATAGGAAGGACCTGAGTGGCGGTTTTCCCTACTTCGATTTGAATAAAATCAAAACTGAATTATCCAAATTACCTGAATATATCAATGCTACATATCATCCAATCATTCATTACAAATCCAATAGAAGAACTTCTTTGGAAAACAACACATTGTACCAACGCTATATCCACAATTACCCTTATAAGGCTAATGTGGGTAGAGTATGGGATCCCATACAGCAACAGTATGCCGATACACCATCTTATTTCAACAAAATCATCCCAGGTAAAGCATTCATCTCCTCTTTTTGGATGCCTTGCTTCTTATACTTTGTGATGGTGATGATACTCAACCTAATGACACTTCTCTTTCCCTCTTCTTTTTACTATTATTCTTCATATATATACTCACACTTCATACCAGGCAATCATCATGATTTCTGGGAAGATGACAGTTGTATCGAACAAGTGACATCTGAATGTTTCAAACGATTCTTTAGTGGGTCAACAAAAAGCGATATTTTCATTTTTACTCTAGGACCAGCACAAATGGATGATAATATGGATCTGCTAGATTCCTATCGATGGCTTGGGGAGAGTGCTGTTTCTTTTAAAAGGAACATCAAAAAATATTTCCATGGATATGTATTTCATTTCAAGACACCACCTCCTAATGCTATGGGTACTCTATGGAAAGCTCGAGGTATGTTTAGTAGAATCAATCATTTTCTATGGGATAACCATGAGGTGAACTGGAATACTGCATTGGAGAATATGGCGAATGAGGACAGTCCATGGTATACAATAGATCAATGGGCTATCAATGATGGTCGTTGGAGCTTGTATAACGACCATTTGCATTTCAATGGCAAGTTGACACATGCTTTATTGCATCAAGTGTTGAATGAAGTATGTCCTGTCACCACATTAGGTAGTGATAACAAGACGACTATTGTAAAAGCACCTGGGGAAGGGGTGCTAAAGTACCAATGTGTATTAGATAGCAACCTGACTAATAGCTGTGACGATAGCATGCGCAACAATACAGCACCTGAGTCTATTATACATCATGAGGAGCAAAAAGATGCGACACAGAGTCCGGCTAAGAAGGAGAGGGAGAAGCATCATCATCATCATCTTCGTAGTAGACGATTGGATAATATGCGGGCCCAAGACGGACTCGGGGAGACACTCTCTGACAGTTCTTCTAGTACTCAATCTCACCGAAAAGAAGAAAGCGAAGAAGACAAACACCGTCCGCCACTATATGCCGACAAGAGATGGTGTCATCGTGATTGGCCCACCACGGAAGGTGTTTGGTCAGATGAGCCTCCCTTCTGGACATCGAGCCCATCTTGTCCAAATCGTGCTTTCGATGAAAAAGCAACTGTAGATTGTTTGAAAGGACGGACAGTCTACACCATGGGCAATAGTATCGGTCGACAAGCACTGTATGGAATACTGGAGATGTTAGGCGGCGCTTCTGTAAAACGAGAAGACCAACGAGATATGTGTCCCAAGCATGAGACTACTTGGGATGATAGTTGTCACAACGAGTTTGCAGGAGTCAAGTTGAGGTATTTATTCATGCAATATTGGGATGGATTCAATTATAGCAGGTATGTACCACCACCACCACCATCATCACCACCACCATCATCACCATTATTACTATTATTATTAGCGCTCAAGTGATGATGAGTATACTAACACAGCCGTCTCCTCTACCCCTGCTTCTTGCTGCTTTCTATTCATATATTTATCACCGTCTACCACATTCTCCTTCTATCATTACATCCCATAGAGGCATGCATGAGTATGGTCAAGCTGGTGGCTTCCCTTTCTTCAACTTGCATGCTATTAGAAACATGTTCCATCATCGCAACAGACGCCATCCAATTTATTCCAAATCTAAATATATACCCATTTCTAGTATGGAGAATCGTAGTCTTGTCAATAATGCAGAGTATGGAAAATTAACAGGGAGGGTATGGGATCCTAAAGACAGTAAGTTTGGTGATACCCCACATTTCTTTAACCCTACTTTCGGTCATCAGATGGTGGACTATTGGGATAGTGATAGTTGTATTGAACAAGTCTCTCGTAATTGTTATGAACGCTTTTTTCATGGCTCTACAGAGAATGACATACTTATCTTCATGATACCTATCGTCTATATTAGAGGCTATGCTGATGGATATCGATGGATGCAAGTAAGTTTACAAAATCTTCGAGAGCATATTGCCGCTACATTCAAAGGTACAGTGTTTCGTTTTGTGACTACACAGACTAGAGATGGATTTAACAATCACTTCAATGAAAAGAGTATTAAACCTATGAATGAGTTCATATGGGAAGAAGCGAAATTGAATACTGATCTCCGCAGTTTAGCTAATGAGGATCGACCTTGGTATACTATCGATCAATGGGCGATCAATGAAGACCGTATGCATTTGTATAACGATAATTTGCATTTTAATGGTCCATTAACACATGCTCTATTGCATCAAGTGTTGAATGAAGTATGTCCTGTAAATCCTATTGAGACTAATAATAGTACGTCAACACGATGAAGACGATAGAGAGACGATCAATGATAAGGAGAGAGAGATAGAGATAGAGAGAGAGAGAGAGAGAGAGGAGTATGTGTACCTAGTATTGATTTATATTCTAAATTGTATAATTTTTTGTTAAGATGGACAATCAATGTAATCTGGCTACTCACTAGAGGTGGCGACGATGGGTGGGAAACACTCTTTTGTCTCATATGTAGAATTACAGTTTCTGTGAGGAGGGGAGCATTATCAATAGCTATTGCCTACTTTACTAGAGATAAACACGTTTCCTGTTATACTATACATGAACTCAATGCGAGGGATTGTCCTCTTCGGGACAAAGTATTTTTTCATCTGATATGATGTATATATATATATATATTTTTTGGGTCACTTGACATAGGAAGTGTAAATTCAATGACATTGTATATTGTGTCGAGTCGATATACGATGTAGATATATTATCAAAATTGTTAGGATCTAGAAGGAAATACAAAGAGAATATCTCCTATCTTTCCATCCGACCTATAAAGAAGGGGAAGGGAGGGGAAAGGGTAGGGGTATCAATTGATATGATATGGGTGTAATACAAAGGAATGATGATGGTGTGGTTGCAAGGACCTGGTGAAGGGATGGCTGCCTATTGAGGAATACAAATAATGCAATACATGTTAGTGAGCATGTCATCGATACAGAAAATAGATTCCATGTTTGATGTTGGGATGGATCAAGATCAAATCAAAATCTATAGTTGCGACACGCACTCACAGTATATACATTATTTAGTCGGAGACAGAAAACACAATGGAAGCAAACAACAACAACAACAAGGGTTGAACACATGCAACGTATATATATATATATATATGAAGATACAGAGCTAGAAACAGCTTCAATCTCTCAAAGCCTCCATCTCCATCTCACTCTTCATAGCAATATCTGTTGCACATTAACTCCCTTCTTAGTAACGTCGTCCACCTCCACGCCCTCCGTATCCTCGACCTCCACCTCCACGCCCTCCGTATCCTCCACCACCACGACTAGAAGCAAGATCCTCTAATTCCCTTGGAACCGTTTGCCCCGCTGTTCTCATCAGTTTGACCACATCTCTAGCAATTCCACTTGTTGCTTGGGTTGCAAAAGAGATAGCAGTACCTTTGGCACCTGCACGTCCACAACGACCAATACGATGTACATAATCTTCTGCAGTCTTAGGCATATCAAAATTGATAACATGGTTAACGTTTTTGATATCCAAACCACGTGCAGCCACATCAGTAGCGACCAAGATATTCACCCGACCTCTTCTGAATTCATCCAAAGTAGCAGAACGTTCATGCTGACTCTTGTCACCATGGATGGCTTTGCAGTTGAAGCGTTGGCCGTACAGACTGCTCGTTAACTGATCAGCACCTCTTTTGGTTTCAACAAAAATTAAAATACGGTGATCACCAATTTCTTTCATTTCTTCCATCAATTTAGGCCACTTCTCACCATCAGACATGACATGAATACGTTGGGTGATGTCCTTGTTTGCTTCAAGTTCCATACTACCGACATGTACTTCATAGGCATCCTTCTGAAATTCACGGCTGATCTGTTGTACTTCCTGTGGCCAAGTAGCAGACCACATCAATGTTTGACGATCAGGACGTATTTGCGCTACAATAGTTCTTAATTGTTCAGAAAAGCCCATATCTAACATACGGTCAGCTTCATCACATACCAAATAAGTCACTCTACGCAGATTAGTCGTACCATCACGTACAAAATCCAATAAACGACCGGGAGTAGCGATCAAGATTTCCGGGGTGCGTCTCAAGTTCTCAATTTGTCCTCTTCTATTTTGACCTCCACCATAAACAGCACAGTTCTTGATATCACTAGAAGCACCAAACTTGTCACATTCTGTTTGAATTTGCATAGCCAATTCACGGGTAGGAGCCAATACTAAACAAATGGGACCATCGCCTTTTTCCAAATATGGTTGAGCATTGATATGAATCATTGCAGGCAACAAAAAAGCCAAAGTTTTCCCACTACCCGTAGCACTAATACCAATCATATCTCTACCTTTCAAAGCCATTGGCCATCCTTGAGATTGAATCGGAGTTGGTTTGTCGAATCCTTGCTTAAGGACTTGATCTTGTACATAGGTTGGCATAGAAGCTTCGACAAATGTGAACACTGGCTTAGGGATACCATCACCACGAATATGGATATTTTTTTCTCGACGCCATT
>JACLAD010003991.1_pt1:5000-19553 | contig 19553 bp, 20 predicted proteins | sample 8027901 | NCBI WGS metagenome assembly JACLAD01 (sample SAMN15725071, study PRJNA655200) | protist metagenome | isolation source: fluorescence activated cell sorting (FACS) single amplified genomes of... | place: Spain: Blaines Bay Microbial Observatory, Mediterranean Sea | collected... | reverse complement strand
TTTTCTCCATTTTCGGGCCGCTCCCGGCGATCCTGGCCGTCGGGAACCGCTTCCGCTCCCGTGCCCGATCGTCTTTTGAGGCGCCACAGGATCGCAGGAATCGTCGCCCGGATTTTCGTGATCGCAGTCCGCGTCTCCCGCGGCAAATGGAGGACGGCTTGCGCGATCTTCTCGTCGGCTTCGGCGATGTCCGCGACCGCTGTGGCCACACCGGCCTGCGCCTCGGTCTCTGCCTTTGTCCGGGCGTCTCCGAACATCCGGGTCCATGCGCGTCCGAACACAATCGCGGCGCGCGTAAAGCCTCTTGGCGACCGATCTTCGAGCGCGGCCAGCTCCCTCTCGGAGGAAGAGTTGTCCTTGTCCTTCGATGCCTCGATCAAGGCCGGCGTTTCCGCGTCCTGATCCACGGCGAAACGACCGTCGCCGACGCCTTCGGCCACGGCGAGGACGGTCTCGGCCTCGGCCTCCCGAGCCTCGACCCTCGCGGTCCGAGTTTCGAGAGCTTTCCGGTCTTGCTCCAGATCGTCGGCCTTTGCCCGCAGCCGCGCCTCCTCCTGGGCCCGCCAATCCGAGGTCTTTGCGTGATACCGCCGCTTCGGCGGCTCGTCGCCGTTCTCGCGCGCGGCCTCAATCGCCGCAGCCGTCCGCTCGCCGCGAACGAGGCCGAGGGGCGCGAACCACCGCCCGACGCTGTCCTGCGCGGCCTCGTAGTCCTTGATCATCGGGTGGATGGAGGGTTGCAGCATCCGACGCGTCGCGGTCGCTGTCGGCACCTTCGCCTTCGGCTTCGCGATCTCGACAGTCGCCCGCGGCATGATCACGGCGTGGATGTGATACGCCATCTCGTCGCGATCGGCCCGGGCATGGATCACATTATCGGCGAAATGGTGTTTAAGCCAGGACACGGCGAGTTTCTCGAACTCCTCCTCGCGCTGGTTGCCGCTCTCGCCCAGGAACGACGACATGTCGGCGTCGAACCATTCCTTGTTGGCCGTGAGGATCACTTCGCGCATCGGCCCATGCCGCGTCGCCCGCCAGGGCTGTTTCGGCCCCTCGACCATTCGACGCTCAATGTCCTTCTTGCGCTTGCGCTTCTCGAGAGCTTCGAGCTCGGCGGCGAAGTTCTCGGTGGTCATGTCCCGGATCTCGGCAAGGGCAAGCTCAGCCCAGTCTTCGGGGCCAATCAGGGGCGGGCCGTTCAACTTCGATCGCGATCGATCAACATGGCTGAGGTCCCCACCCTTCCGCAGCCGGTGGGCCTCGTATCCCGCGAGCTGGTGCGGGTAGAGCCCCGCGAAACGCAGCACCACGGGGTAGTCTCTGTCGAAGTTTGCGCCGTCCATCGCCGATCTCCTGAACCAAGGGCTTTCAGGAATTGGGATGATCTTCCGCGGCGCCGTAATGTGGTCATGATCAAGCGGTCTCCAAGGAAGGACGCGGCGTCGTCATGCGTATCAACGAATAGAGTGCGGCGGCGGAAGCGCCCGCCAGCCGGCCGGCTGGAGCAATGGCGAAGCGGAAGCGGAACACCAAAGACCACCCGCACAGCCAAGTTGCGAACGACCCACAGCGGACCTTCGTCTCACCATAAAGCGTGGCGTAGCAGGTTCATCAGCCCAGTAGTTCGTTGCAGGCGCACCATTGGAGAAAGGCCACCGGCGGCACCGTCGAGGGACGACGCGCTGTCGACAACGTCGTTTAACCTGGGAAACACCGACCACGAGCACAGTTTTTTCGCTTCGCCGTCCATTTCGGCATACTCAGTACACTTGCACTTCAAAGCTACGATGGGATGGCGTAAGTCCTGTCTATCCGTGTATTTTTGCTGGGGTCCTGATGCTAACAAGCAGCGCGCTCTTCCACCTTTGGAAGCGGCAGGTCTTTCTCCGGAATCTCCACGACGAGCTATCGTCGCTTCTTGGGTGCTCTTGGCTTCACACCGGCATATACATGATCGGCTGCGCCGACCGCGTGGTATATATCGGTCAAAGCAACCAACTCAGCCAACGGTCTATCGACAGTCTTGGGCGTATCTACCACCGGGTCTCAGACACCTCGCTTCCGTGGTCTATGGCGTTTGCGCCCTGCGCCTACGAGCACATGGACGAACACGAAAGCGCAGCCATTCGAGCCTATGAGCCTGATTTTAACACCTCGATTCCAAGCCTCGACAAGAGTCTTGGGCAAATGCCCGTCGTAGCGGGCACTGCCCAAGTTTTTGCTGACCAGACATCGCCGAGCACTGCATTTTCGCCAGATTGTGTGAGGCGCCAAATTGACGAAGCGACTAAGAGTGCCACGCCGCTCTGGAGAAGAGGAAAGGTGCTCCCACAGGTCGACGCCAGCATCCCTGCCGAACAAAAGTTCGACCTTCGCGAAGTGGATACATTCGGTCGAAATTTGTTTGACGCGTTGTCGTCCCAACGGCGACGCGCGCAAAGGCGCTCGACACCTACGCAAAGACCGGAGAGGATCAAGACCTACTTCGAGCACAAAGGCGTTGAGATCCACATCGACGAGTTAATGTCAGACCAACTCGGTAGGCGCCACCTGTCGTTTGAATGGATGGCAAGAAGCTATGGCAAGATAATCGCGAGTGGAACGGAACCCGACAAGGCGTCCGCTGCGAAGCAAGCAATCGACGCTGCGGAAGAACACCTCGCGCAGCCATATCGCTTCAAAATCAATCTGTGCGATGACGGCTCGGTGGTTACGAGGGACGGCGAATATCTCGGCACTTGGAGGGCGGACGAAAATGGCCACCCGTCATTTACACCCGACGGCGAGACGGAGGTGATGTTCTTTGAAATGTGGATCGGGCTCCTTTGCCAGAAAATAGCTGATTGGCATGAGGAGCAGGACCAAACCTCGACATGATGGATGTGCCCTTGATTGTTGCATTTTAGCCTGAACGCCGCAGGACCTCCCGAAGCTGCAGGTCAAAGCGAAGCGATATCTTTCGTAGTCGCAGCACGTCTCCACGCGCCGAGAACGGCCTATAGCAGCCATTCGGGCTTGCCGCAAACAAAGGCCTCTAGCGTTCCAACGCCGCCGCAGTTTTGACGCAGCACTTTCACTCGAAAAGGCCCATGAGGGAACAGCATTCGGAACACGTAGCCAAACATCAAGTTGTCCGCGTTTGAAGTTGAACATTCGTGCCTTACAGTCGTATTGAAGAAATTTGCCAGCGCGCAAAGTCCAAAAAGACGTGCGCAGTCCATTGTAAAAAATACGGCACGAATACTGAGAATACTGGCTCTGCTCCTTTGAGCCGAAAGAGGTCCAAATTTTTCTGGCCCGACAAGTTGTGGAATGATCTATTTCGCATTGTCACAATCAGCGAGGCAACCTTCGGATATGGACAAGTGATGATGCCAGTTTCTGAATCAATCGTTGCAAACGCGGCCTCTCTCTGAATGACGTCGCGCCACTGTCGAGCTAACTCCGTGGCGAAATCTCCACCCCAGTTCGAGATCGGAATATCGAGAGTTGCTGCGTTGAAGTTGGGGCTCCCTTTGGAGTATTCGACGAGGAAGTTCCGCAGAAGACCCAGTTCGCCAGGAGATTTTTTGTCTTTGTAGAGCCCGCTTAAAAAATCATGAGCTGATCTGAAGTCGTTTTGCCTGGAGGTATAGATAAGCGGACACGCTGCAGACATTCTCTCTAGTGCGCGGTATAAAAACAAAAACGCTTCAGTATATCTGTCGCATTCAGTAGAAAAGACGCAGAGACTCAATTCATCGCAGAGGCTTTTGTAGAATGAGGGATTTCTCCCCCTCGCGTGCAGCGCAATATTTCGGAAATCTTGTTGCTCCGGGGCTTCATCGAAGATGTAAGAAACCAGAAGCGATGAGTTTTCGTTATTGATTTGCTGGTCCGGCCTGATGTAGTTTTTGTGTGCGACAACTATCTTGTCCTCTTCCTCCTCCCCCTCCCGAGGCATGACAATCTCAACCGCGCCAGACAGTAGCCGTATTATCTTAAAGACTTCCGGACATTTGTCCGTTATCATCAAAGGATGAGCCGAGTGGTTGGCGTCTAGATCTAGGCTTTCCTTAAGGAAAATCATTTGCGCCCCACACCTCAAGCAGCGGTCAAGTCGAAAAACATCTCGGTCAACGCCTCTAGTGTCGGCTTCTCGTGAGCAATTTTTATAAATTCCAGAGATAGCTCCCTTCGAAATTTCCCAACATTAACTTTCGAAGGATTTATTGCGGTGAACGCGCGGTCAAAATCGTCTGACAACTCTGAAAATTCCTCCGGCGTCAGCTGTTTGACGTTCATATGATTTACTTTATAGCCTAGGGTGAACCCTATCAGATTATTTTCGTTGCGCAGCCAGTCCCTCGCGGGTGGCTGGGTTGAAAAACGGTCCACCTCAGAAATGATGTCCTGAAAGCTAACATCCGATTCGATTGCTCCGGAAGCCATTACTTTTCCCACAAGAATCTCATCAAGCTTTTCCTCGATGAACCGAGCATTCTGATTGTGCGCGCTGTCGGTCAGAAATGCCAAATATGCTGCGGAGATATCGGATAATTTGAAGGCCCCTCTGGGAGAGGTCAGTTGGGTGTCTTTTTCGCTGATAATATCAATGCTCTTCAGGGCCTGATCCGCCAAGAGCTTTTTTAGAAGATTGCCGGTTAGCATTTCCACCTGATGCCGGACAGTCATCGGTCTCTGCCCGTTGTTTAACGTAATCATCCGGTAAAGAAGAAGGTCATATTTTGAGGCAATGATGACGTTCATGTAAATTGGACGCGTCGCGCAAAAATTATCGTACTCGCTTGCGGCCTTGAGCGTATTTAAGCGCTGCATGCCATCTAGAATGTATCCTTCCTGGATGTTTTCATTGAGGAACTGCAAAGCCTTTTCGACGGTATCGATGCTTTGAACATCGTCATGAACGAAAGCAAGGGTGATGGGGGGCATTATGCAGCCGTCAACAATATCGCCCTTCAGCCTTTCGTAAAACTTTGGCCTTTGAAGTTTTCGCTGCTCATCAAACCTATCGATGAGCGGAACGAACTTTTCTATAGCATCTTGATAAGTGGTCCGACCAGTTGCCACGGCGCTTTTGATAACGTGATCAGATTGTACATCGAATATTTGCACTTTGGGTTCTCGCTCTGCGTCTTCAACTATAGTTTTCGGGCTGCGCCGAGCATACGTCAAGCACTCCGACAGAAGCTACGCGCGTTGTGCTCTTAAGGCATCCCGATGTGGGTGCTGAGAACAAGCAAGCGCCGAATATACCTTTTTCGCGCGTGATCCGTGAAGGAGGGCCAGCGACGGATATCAAGCCGGCCGTTGCCGATTGCGCGCTTCTCCTAGCGCTCACAGTTTCTTACGGGGGAGTGACCGGACCACGATTCCCAGTGGGATTGGTGGGAGCGCCTGACGGTGCAGCCGCAAGGCACCGTCGGGAGGGGCACAAATCGCCCGATGCCGCTGCCTCGATCGTGCTCTCCTAACAGCGCTCTCCGCGCGTCGCTGCCGTTGTTGTATTGCGCATAGACTGCCGGCACTCTGCCCCAAGTACCTTGTTGTCGTGCGGACGCAGCAAACGGCAGTTCTCCGCCCAACCGTTCAAGCTGAGGTGATGGCACCGTCCTTCTGCTCGCAACGCTGCGCGAGCTGAAGGTGCGCAGGGAAGTACTCACTAATCAGCTGGCACTCCGGCACTTCGTGCCTGCGTTCCAGCTGTCGTTCGCCAGGGGTAAACCCCTGGACCCCGGCGCCGCTGCGCGACGCTCGGGAGACGCTCCGCCCTCCCGAACCCGCCAGGCGCTCCCGCGGGGCCGAGGGTCATCGTTCCGCACTCCCCCTCTGGACACCCCCTGCTCGCAGGGCCGTCGTTCGCCACTCCCCCTGCACCCCCTGGCAGCCGTCGGCTCAACCAGGGACGCGCTCCGCCTCCCTGGACCCTCAGGGCAGGACCCGCTCAATCGCCGCTCTGTCCTGCACCTCTCCGGCTTCTTCCACCCAACGCCGAACGATCTGGCACCCAAGATGATCTTGCGGATGGCAAGTCCATTCTGTGCCGCGCGCGCTTTATGACGCGCGGCACAGAACGAACCCGCCCGGGTGAGTTCGAGGATCGACGCGTCTTCCTCAATCAGCGTTGGAGACGCTCACATGTATCACGACCCCAAACCCATCATCGCCCAGCCTGCGTGGCCCGATGACCTGCAACGCGGCGATGTCGTCCAGTTCCGCTTCCCCCTCGCCGAAGGGGAAAGCGAAGGGCGACGGCCGCCGAAAAAACGGCCGTGCCTCGTTCTCGAGATCGAGACCAAAGGCAGCCGCCGCTTCATTACGCTCGCATACGGAACGGACGCGCAGACGAGAGCCAATCAGGGCTATTCGATCTTCGTGCGTCGCGGCGGCGCCATGGCCGCGGCCGGTCTGACCAAGCCGACGCATTTTGTGTGCGCGCGTCGAATCACCGTCGCTGTCGACCATGGCGGCTTCGAGGCCAGCCCCGCCACCGGCTCGCCCATCATCGGGAGCCTCGACGAGACCCTTCTCGAGAGGATGCACGCTCTCCGCGCGCGCATTCACGCCGAGCACGACATCGCCGAAGAGAAACGCCGCGAGCGCAATGAAGAACGGCGGCGCTGGCAGCGGGAAGAACGCGGTTTCCGGCAGCGGAACCGCGCCCTCCGCGCCGCCACCTCCCCCACGAAAGGAAAAGCCAGTGCCTGATCTCTGCCTCGACAATCTCGACCGGTTCATCGCCGCAGCCATTGCGGTTGCTCGGGTCGTCGACACCGCAATAGTGAGCAACGTCATTCCGTATCTGCCGGCAATTCACCGAGTTTTTGCGAAGGACGTGCGCAACCTCACTGTTGCCGAGCGCCTCTTCGAGGCGAAGACCCTCCCCCAGTTCGATGGCTTGATTGAGTTGATGGAGGACGCCATCGTCAAAGGCACGACAGAGGAAACCGTCTTCGACAACAGCCCCGAGCACGTATCCGAAGGCGGCTGGACGCATCGACGACACAACGATACGGCCGAAGAGCTCGGCCGAGCGCTGATCGTCATACTCGAGCTGCGCGACACGCTCCTTGCCGTTCAGGATCTGCGTGCAACACAAAGGATCGTTGAGCGCATGCACGCGGAATCATAACACGAGATCGGGTGCGGCGACGCCCCCGCCAGGGCACGCCGGCGATATCCCTCTGCTGCTACAGATGTCGGCGTGCCCGCCGTTGTAAAACCAATAGTTTCGCGACACGCCGCAAGGAAGTCTGGAAGGGTTCTTCTGCGGAGTCGAGCTGAAGTCAAAACCTGTCCCCCAACTCCCCAAAAGAAACCCGGACCTTCTCGAATGCACGATCATCGACGTCTTTCGCGTGCGCGTCGTTCCGCGTTCTGTTGATTACATCCATGTGGTACTCGAACTCGGATCTGCTCATTTCCAGAGAATTCTCGAACTTATCCCAGAATCCTAGGATGATCGACTTGAGCTCATCGAAGTAGAGCGGACTCGCGCCATCAGCTAAAATACTCTCGAAATCTTCGCCCGCCAACTGTTGCCGGCGAGGCTCAGAGAGCTTCGCGAGCAACTGCTCCCTACGTTTGGCCTTCGAAAAATGCACCTTAAGCACGGTCTGTATTTGACGCCGGACATCTCGCTCAAGAAGGTTTCGTCTCTTAGATATTTCAGCGAGGCGATCTTCAGAGCCAACAAACTTCGTCGGCTTTACAATTTTGGAGAAGTACCTCTCTACAATTCCAATATTGAAGAAACTCTTTTCTACCCCCTTCTTTAGAACACCATATCCATACAAATGTTCAAGAAGGTTGGGATCCTGTACCGCATAGGCATCGAAACTTTTATGATCCCCCTGGCCCATAAACTCCAGCATTAGGTGCTCATCCGGATACTGCTCTTTCAGCAGCCCAACCACCGATTCAACATAGCTATCGGACTCGGTAGTATACTCGTTCACACCTTTGGCATAAAGTGTGCGATCCACCATCGCAGGTCGGCTTGCTGCCACACGTGCAATGTAGCTACACGCATACCTCGTTAAGAACGGATGCCCGCCGAAATCTTGAAACAGTTTAATCCTGCTCTCGGGGTCAAACTCGACACCCATTATCGCCCCCAGATCTGTGACCATCTCCGCCACCTGCTCGGGCGTGAACATGGGGATGAAGCGCTTTTCAACGTTGCCAAACAGAGGATTATCACTCTCAAACAGCTTGACCGCCTCAATACAATGCGGATTCGTTCCCACGATTAGATACACAAGGGGCGACTACGCACTCTGAAACGCAGCCCGCATAGACTGCCAAAACAGAAGAAAATCTTTCTCGACATTCCAATGATCTGACGATGCAGTACCCGGGGCAATTCGCTCCACCTCGTCGAATAGAACGGCAACAAAGGCCTTTTTAGCTTGCCGTGTCAGGACTCTTATGTCATCTGAGAACGCTATTGCAGCGCCCTTTTCAGAATATGACTCAACCGATCCAACCTTGTGCTTGACCGAAAGAACGGATTTCAGCTCTATTGAAATGTGGTGAAGAAGCTCATTCCATCGCAACTGATGGACCGAGGGAGATTGACAATCAATCGTGACGCTAAATCCGCTTCTTGTATTTACCGCCCTGCTGATCCCCGATATAAGGGAAGTCTTCCCGCTCCTGCGCAATCCGAATAAGCCGAAGTTTTCACCTGACGCGAGCTTAGATGAGATTTCGTTTATAATGTTGCTGCGCCCATAGAAATACAGCTCGCTGCGAAGCGGGGATGACATAGAAAATAGATCTCTCGAGAATGTAAACTCTCGAACTCTCGCGATGATGGCTGCATCAGGCGTAGACAGTGAGAATTCTGAATAGTGATAAGGGATTACTACTGGCGCGTCTGGCCGGCTCGCGAATAGAGTCCGAAGTTTGCCTCCGATATTAGCGTCGCCACTGACAAGTATCCGAGCGACTTTTTCGATGCGGAACTCTTCATTGCTCTGCTCCAAAATGCGATCGAACGCATCAATTGACCGAGGCTGAAACTCCGTATATGCCGAAAAGACCACAAGGACCTCTCTGTCGGTATGGAGAATGCCACGCATGTTCCCGCAAGGCTTCACAAGTGCATATCGATAGTTGCTTTTCTGTGCCCCGATAGTGATTTCACCATGGCGAGTAAGATGGAACATGCGCTCCATGCGGCGCAGAACGCGTTGCTCTTCCGGTTCAAATATAGTAATATCAAAATTTGGATGACGCCCTGGCTTAATCTCACTGGCCAATCTTGCTCTCCCCTTGCCTGCGCAGAGCGCTATCCTTACGAAGCGTAAGGATTATCTCAATGCTCTAAGCAGTACCGTGCCCAATTACTTTTGACAAAGTAAATTTTCATTATCTATCTGCCGCAGTTGCGAAACGCGTGTTGTTGCAGCACAGCGTGTCGCGCAGCCATCATCCTCTAAATCATTACCTCGAAGACATTCAGCGTCGGACGTCTCCGGTGTCTGTGTCCCTGGACTCGCTCTATGAGACACTTGCCCCACATCCGCGGCACACCGTGCCGACGCACAATGCGCGGGACTTCGCATAGGCTTGATGACCGGACTTCGAGTCCACCGACGTTCGCCAAGGTTGTGGCGGACCGATATTGGCGAGCAAGCTGCATCTGCGTCGCTTTTGTCGCAGCGAGAGCTGCCGCGACCGCTGAAGCCGTCCCACCGCTATCACCGCGCGGCACTGCTGCGCAATAACTCAAGCCGCCCATTTAACCACTACCGAGGAAGACACGCCCGCGGGACATCCCCGCGGGCGCTACGGCCACCTGTGCGCGAGGTCCGGTGGTCTCCACCGTGTCGGTTTCTGTGTGCCCCGACAGGAAAGGATTCCCCGATGCCGCTCGACAAACTGATCGACCTTCTCGCAGAAGCCGCGGTCCTCAGACTCTCGCAGAAGCGGGAGCAAAAGGACGCGACACCTGACGCGATACGGCGACTGTGGCAGCGATGGATGAAGAAAGAACAAAGAAATGCCCTGTCGCCTCAACGTTTTGCTTACCCGATCCGACTACCACTCATGCACTGCCGGAAGGACGCTCTATGATTGCCGCCCTCTACCTCCGATCCGCCACCCAGAACGATGACGCAATCGCTGCGCAGCAGCGCATTTGCGCGGAGTACGCCGCAGCTCAAGGCTGGCGCGTCGGCGAAGTCTTCGTCGACGACGGGTTCAGCGGCACGCTGGATGATCGACCGGGCTTGGTGGCCCTTCGTGATAGTCTACAAGAGAGACGCGCCTCGATCGTGATCGCGGAGGACGCATCTCGTCTGTTCCGGGATATCAATAAGCTCGGCGAGTTCTACGGATTCTGCGACGCACTGAGCGTAGAGGTCTCGTATGCCCGATCTCGCGCATCGTCCTTCGACTTGTTGCGGTCGGTGTCGATGGAAGAGATCGCCGAGCGACAGCGGCTGGCAGCCAAGGGACTGACGACATGACCAGACAATCCCCGACTGAGGCTCCTCGTCGCGTCGCGCTCTACGCGCGGTATTCGATGGATATGCAGAATCCGGCGTCCATCGACGACCAGTTCCGTCAGTCAGAGCGCTACGCGAAGGAGCGCGGCTGGGTGATAGTCGAGCGCTTCTCCGACAGTGCAATCACCGGCACGGCAGGACATACCCGTCCCGACTTCGTTCGGCTCTCCGCCGCCCTCAGTTCCGGCGCGTTCGACATTGTCCTCGCCGAGTCCCTCGACCGTATTTCCCGCGACGCGGAACATATCGCAAGGTTCAACAAGCTCGCCAAGTTCGCTGGCGTCGAGATCCACACCGTCGAGCACGGCAAGGCAGATACGATGTCGGTCGGCTTGGCATCGATCTTGAACAGCATGTTTCTCGAGGGCCTGTCCCACAAGGTCCGACGCGGGATCGAGGGCAAAGTCCTGAATGGCTTCAGCGGCGGCGGCCGGATCTACGGCTATCGCCCAGGAACCGACGAACGCGGCGCCCCGGTGAAGGGGGCCTTGGCCGTCCACGAGATAGAGGCGGCGATCGTGCGTGGCATCTACCGCGACTACGCTGCGGGGCTCTCGCCAATCAAGATCGCCAGCCGGCTGAACGACGAAGGAATCAGGTCGCCCTCGTTCGGCACCAAGCGCAAATCCTCGGGGCACTGGAAGCAGAACACGATCAACGGCAACCGCCAGCGCGGCAGCGGCATCCTGAACAACAAACTCTACATCGGCCGACGGTTCTGGAACCGGCTGACCTTCGAGAAGAACCCATGGACGGAGAAGCGCAGCTCCAAGCCCAACCCGGAGAGTGATTGGCAGATCATCGAAGTGCCGGAGCTGCGCATCGTCGACCAGGAGCTATGGGATGCGGTCAAGGCCCGGCAGGCAGCACAGACGAAGCGCAGCTCGAAATTGAAAACGACGGACCGCAACAAGCTTTCGGCGGGCCAGGCGCTACGGCGGCGGAAGTATCTGCTGTCGGGATTGCTGCATTGCGGCCTCTGTGGCGGCCGGATGACCATCGCGGGCGCCGGCAAGTACAAGACCTACTACTGCGCCAACGCCAAGGAGAAGGGCCCGAGCGTCTGCGGGGGCTTCTGGGGCCTGCGGGACAGCATCGCCCTGCCCCTGGTCCTGTCGGGCCTGCGCGACGACCTGATGAAGCCGGAAGCCTATGAGCGGTTCCGGGATCGGGTCAACGCGGGAATGGCCAAGCGCCAAGACACCGCTGCTGACAGGCTGCGTCTACATGATGCTCAGGTAAAGGAGCTGGAGACCAGTCAACGCAACCTGATCATGCTGGCCCGCCAAGGGCTGGGCTCGCAGTCTCTCGTCGACGAGCTGAAGCAAATCGACGAGGCGCTGATCAGGATGAAGGCGAGCCGCGACGAGATTGTGCCGCCCGAGATCGAGCTGCCAGAGGGCTTGCCAGACCTCTACCGGGAGATGGTGGGAGACTTGGCGTCGGCACTGTCGCAGGAAGCCGTGGCAAGTCGCGCGGCAGACGAGCTGCACGAGCTGGTGGATCGGATCGTCGTCGAGTGGGACGCCGAGGCCAACGGGCATCGGTTGAAGATCGAGGGCGAATTGCTGTAGATGCTACGCAAATCGGCGCCGAGAAAGCTCGACGCCGTATCTGGTGCGATTTTCGCGGAAGTTGGTTGCGGGAGTAGGATTTGAACCTACGACCTTCAGGTTATGAGCCTGACGAGCTACCGGACTGCTCCATCCCGCGGCAGGTTGTTTTTCGACGTCGAACATGGTGCATTCGAAGTCGGCATCGCATTGAGAGATACAAGACGGTGTTCACTAGGTTTGGCGGCGACCTACTCTCCCACGTCTTGAGACGCAGTACCATCGGCGCTGCGGCACTTAACGACCGGGTTCGGAATGGGACCGGGTGTTTTGCTCGCGCTGTGACCACCAAACCGAGTGAACACCGTCGATGTCGGATGCGATGCATCCGACAAGTGCGGTGTAGCACTTTGCAGATGCAAAGTGCGGGCCGGCACCCGGTTCTGCACTGGGCGCCGCTACACTGCACATCCAAGTCAGTTTCACTATGGTGTATGCTTCGTGAGCCAGGCTTCTTCTGGATCAGATCAAGCCTATCGGACAATTAGTACCGGTCAACTGAACGCATTGCTGCGCTTACATCTCCGGCCTATCGACGTGGTGGTCTACCACGGTCCTCAGGGATACCTTGTTTTGAGGGGGGCTTCCCGCTTAGATGCCTTCAGCGGTTATCCTGTCCGATCATAGCTACCCTGCACTACCGCTGGCGCGATAACAGGTCCACCAGTGGATCGTTCACCCCGGTCCTCTCGTACTAGGGGCAACTCCTCTCAAGTATCCTACACCCACGGCAGATAGGGACCGAACTGTCTCACGACGTTCTAAACCCAGCTCACGTACCTCTTTAAACGGCGAACAGCCGTACCCTTGGGACCTGCTCCAGCCCCAGGATGAGATGAGCCGACATCGAGGTGCCAAACGGTGCCGTCGATATGGACTCTTGGGCACCATCAGCCTGTTATCCCCGGCGTACCTTTTATCCGTTGAGCGATGGCCCTTCCACTCGGGACCACCGGATCACTATGGCCGACTTTCGTCTCTGCTCGACTTGTCAGTCTCGCAGTCAGGCTGGCTTCTGCCATTGCACTCAACGAGCGATTTCCGACCGCTCTGAGCCAACCTTCGCGCGCCTCCGTTACTCTTTGGGAGGCGACCGCCCCAGTCAAACTACCCGCCACACAGGGTCCCGGATCCGGATAACGGACCGCGGTTAGACATCAAGCGAAGCAAGGGTGGTATCTCAAGGATGGCTCCACAGGAACTGGCGTCCCTGCTTCGAAGCCTACCACCTATCCTGCACATGCTTGGCCTGATGCCAGTGTGAAGCTGTAGTAAAGGTGCACGGGGTCTTTCCGTCTAACCGCGGGTAGCCTGCATCTTGACAGGCAATTCAATTTCGCTGAGTCGATGTTGGAGACAGCGGGGAAGTCGTTACGCCATTCGTGCAGGTCGGAACTTACCCGACAAGGAATTTCGCTACCTTAGGACCGTTATAGTTACGGCCGCCGTTTACCGGGGCTTCAATTCAAAGCTTGCACTTCTCCTTTTAACCTTCCGGCACCGGGCAGGCGTCAGACCCTATACGTCGTCTTGCGACTTCGCAGAGCCCTGTGTTTTTAGTAAACAGTCGCCACCCCCTGGTTTGTGCCCCCAGCCACTAGTTGCCTGGTAACTGGGCCTCCTTCTCGCGAACTTACGGAGGTATTTTGCCGAGTTCCTTCAACATCGTTCTCTCAAGCGCCTTGGTATTCTCTACCAGTCCACCTGTGTCGGTTTAGGGTACGGTCTCATGAAGGGCTATTTCCAGGAACCGCTCAGCAGCCCGCTCAATCCGATAAGAGCGAACTACACCTGCGATCCGTCACATCCTTCTGGCCCAGGAATATTAACCTGGTTCCCATCGACTACGCCTTTCGGCCTCGCCTTAGGGGCCGGCTTACCCTGCTCAGATTAGCTTTAAGCAGGAACCCTTGGACTTTCGGCGACAGGGTCTCTCACCCTGTTTGTCGCTACTCATGTCATCATTCTCGCTAGTGATCTCTCCACCGGATCGCTCACGCGCCGGCTTCACAGAAAGACCCGGTATCCTCCGATGCATCCGAGGATGCAGAAGAGGATAGGGTCTATGTCACACTACGCTCCGCTACCACTGCTATGCAGTCCTGAGCTTCGGCTCGTGGCTTGAGCCCCGTTACATCTTCGCCGCAAGACAGCTTGTCTAGACCAGTGAGCTGTTACGCTATCTTTAAAGGATGGCTGCTTCTAAGCCAACCTCCTGGTTGTTTTGGCCGTCTCACATGCTTTCCCACTTAGCCACGAATTGGGGGCCTTAGCTGCAGGTCAGGGTTGTTTCCCTCTCCACACCGGACGTTAGCACCCGATGTGTGTCTGCCAGATAGTACTCTACGGTATTCGGAGTTTGGTTAGGATCAGTAAGCCTGTGGGGCCCCATTACCCATCCAGTGCTCTACCCCCGTAGGTAT
>JACLAD010011873.1_pt1 | contig 19577 bp, 25 predicted proteins | sample 8027901 | NCBI WGS metagenome assembly JACLAD01 (sample SAMN15725071, study PRJNA655200) | protist metagenome | isolation source: fluorescence activated cell sorting (FACS) single amplified genomes of... | place: Spain: Blaines Bay Microbial Observatory, Mediterranean Sea | collected 2016-07-05 | reverse complement strand
CGCCGCCCCACTCGGGCACGGTTTCCGGCAGCCCCAGACCAAGGAAACCCAGGCCCCCCAGCACCAGAACGGCATCGGCGGCGTTGAGGGTGAGCAGCACCGGCACCGAGGTGATCACGTTGCGGAAGAGGTAACGGCGCAGGATCCACAACGGCCCTGCACCGAGGGTGCGGGCGGCTTCCACAAACAGTTCACTCTTCACCTGAGCCGTCTGGTTGCGCACCACCCGGAAGTACTGCGGTACGTAGACGACACACAGGGCGGCAGCGGCATTGGGGATGCCCTTGCCCAGCAGAAATGCCAGCACCACCGACAGCAACAGCACTGGAAGCGTGTACAGGGTGTCCATCAGCAGCACCAGCACCCGGTCGACGGCACCCCCCAGGTAGCCGCTCACCATGCCCAGGGGAACACCCACCAGCAGGGCAACACCAACCGCCAACAGCACCACCTGCAGGGCCACCCCACTGCCGGCCATGGTGCGGATGCAAACATCCCGGCCGAGGCGATCGGTACCGCACCAATGCTCAAAGGTGGGCGGCGCATAGATCGGATTCGCCAGGCCGGCGTTGGCATCCGGCAACCAGCCCAGGGCGACAAGAATCGGCGTGAACACGGCGATGACGCCATAGATGCCCACGATCACGAGCCCCCAACGGGCCATCCGTGTGGAGAGGCTGAGGATCACGAAAGGGGTTCCATGCAACGGATGCATCATCCCCCCCATCAGCGGGAGAATGGGCCATGGCAATAGCGGTGGCTACGACTGCTCCAACCCCGGGAACGGCGGCTTTGTCAAAGACCTCCGTGTTTTTGACTTCCCTCCACCACCTGGATTTACTGGGCACCAGTGCCTAACTATTGACAACTGGGGGCTTGATACTGATGCCTTTGACAGAGAGAAGAACAAATGGAAAGGAAAGAGCTGTACTCCAAACGCCGCTTGGGCTAGCGCTTTCTATCTCAATAGCGACCCAAACGCCTGGATGTACGACATCAATAAGCACAACGGCTGGGGGGAGCACCCTGATTACTAAGTAACTGACAATAATATCCTAGTATTACGCTAGGGTATTTTTTATGAGGCCTATCAGGCTTATGCCCTAGGGCTCTTACATATCACACAAGAGATCGTAATTCGAATCACCATAAGATCAACAACAGAAATAGCAAGGCATGATCAATGGTGCCAATAATATAATTAGCGAAAAGAATTCACTAAAAAAATGAATCAAAATTGAGCCAAATGAATACAAACCAACCAAACCATCCTTCGAATATTCCCTACCAAGAACGTGAATTTACAGGCCTTTCTCAGGAATACTTTTCTGTGCAGGAAAAGTGAAAAAATTAAGCTGATCCTCCATCATTCAGCTTCAACACAGCCATGAAGGCCTCCTGCGGCACATCCACCTTGCCCATGGCCTTCATCCGCTTCTTGCCCTTGGCCTGCTTCTTCAGCAGTTTCTTTTTGCGGGAAATATCACCGCCGTAGCACTTGGCGAGCACATCCTTACGGATGGCGCTAATGCTGGTGGAGGCAATGATCCGGCTGCCGATCGAGGCCTGAATGGGAATCTTGAACTGCTGGCGGGGGATCAGTTCCTTCAGTTTCTCCACCAGGGCCTTGCCCACGTTGTAAGCCTTGTCTTGATGGACGATCGTGGTGAGGGCATCGGCCCGATCGCCGTTGATCAACACATCGAGGCGTACCAGCTGGTTCTTGCGGTAGCCGATCAGGCTGTATTCCATCGAGGCGTAGCCTTGGGTGCGCGTCTTCATCTGATCGAAGAAATCGGTCACCACCTCCGCCAGCGGTAACTCGTAGATCAACGTCACCCGATCGGTGGTGATGTATTTCATGTCGATGTACTCCCCGCGCCGTTCCTGGCAGAGGCCCATCAGTGCACCGTTGTACTCATTCGGTGCATAGATCTCCATCTTCACGTAGGGCTCTTCGATCGACTCACGCTTCTGCGGATCAGGAAGCGTGGCGGGGTTGTCCACCATCACCTCTGAGCCATCAATCATGTTCACCTTGTAGATCACCGATGGCGCGGTGACGATCAGATCGAGGTCGTATTCGCGCTCCAGCCGCTCCTGCACGATTTCCATGTGCAGCAGACCCAGGAAGCCGCAGCGGAAGCCGAAGCCCATGGCGCTACTGGTTTCCGGCTCGTACTTCAGCGCCGCATCCGAGAGCTGCAGCTTGTCGAGGGCATCGCGAAGATCCGGGTACTGATCGGCCTCGGTGGGGAAAAGTCCGCAGAACACCATCGGCTTGGCCTCGGTGTATCCGGGTAAGGCCTCATCCGCCGGCGCGTTCAGCAGGGTGATTGTGTCGCCGACCCGCGCATCCGCCACCGCCTTGATCGACGCCGCCAGATAGCCCACCTCACCGGCGTGGAGCTCATCCACCTTCTTTTGATCCGGCGCCATGATCCCGATCTCATCGAGTTCATAGGTCTTCTTGCTGGCCATCAACAGCACTTTGTCTTTGCAGCTGATGCGGCCACTCATCACGCGGAAATACACGATCACGCCCCGGTAAGGGTCGTAATAGGAGTCGAAGATCAGCGCCTTGGTGGGTTCCTCCACCGCATCCTTCGGCGGCGGCACCCGGTCCACCACCGCCTGCAGGATCTCGGGCACCCCCAGGCCGGTCTTGGCCGAACAGGGGATGGCGTTGTCGCAATCCAGCCCGATGATCGCCTCCACCTCTTCCTTAATCCGATCCGGATCCGCCCCAGGCAGGTCGATCTTGTTGAGCACAGGAATGATCTCGAGATCGTTATCCAGCGCCAGATACACATTGGCCAGGGTCTGGGCTTCCACGCCCTGGCTGGCGTCCACCACTAACAAGGCCCCTTCGCAGGCCTGCAGGCTGCGGCTCACCTCATAGGAGAAGTCCACATGCCCGGGAGTGTCGATCAGGTTGAGGACGTACTCCTCACCATCGGCCGCGGTGTAGTTCATCCGCGCGGCCTGGAGCTTGATCGTGATCCCCCGCTCCCGCTCCAGATCCATGTTGTCGAGGAACTGCTCCTGCATGTCCCGGTTGGCCACGGTGCCCGTGTCCTGCAGCAACCGATCCGCCAGGGTCGACTTGCCGTGGTCGATGTGGGCAATGATGCAGAAATTGCGGATCCGTGAGACGGGGGCGTCGGTCATGCAGCAGCTGAATCCCGTCTCGGGTCCATGATTCTTCGTTCTCCCAATCCTAAGGAGGGGTCACCAGTGCCGATGAAGCAGCGATGTCTCTGAGCAATCCCTGGACCCTGCTGCTGCTGGCCATCAGCGCTGAGGTGATCGGCACCTCCTGCCTGCGGTTGTCGGAGGGCATGACCAGGCCCCTTCCCACCCTGCTGGTGTTCAGCGCCTACGCCCTTGCGATGGTCCTGCTCTCCAAGGTGGTGCTGAGCATTCCCCTGGGCATCACCTATGCGCTGTGGAGCGGTATCGGCACCGTGGTGATCGTGCTGGTGGGCCGCTTCGCCTACGGCCAACTGCTCAATCCCACGCAACTGATCGGCATCGGCTTGATCACCGCCGGTGTGGTGCTGGTGAATCTCGCCAAGTAGCCCTCAGCCCGTCAGCCCCAGCAGAGCGTCACTGCGTTGACGCATCGCCAGCAGGAGATCCGGATCCCGAACAGGATCGCCGCCGATGCTTGGCAGCAAAGCCCGCAGACGCTCCTGCCAGGGTGCACTTGCCAGCCGGTCTTTGAAACAGCGCTGCAGCACCTCCAGCATGATCGTCACCGCTGTGCTGGCACCGGGCGAGGCCCCCAGCAGGGCCGCGAGCGATCCATCCTTCGAGGCGACCACTTCCGTGCCCAACTGCAGGCGCCCCCCCTGCTTGCTGCGCTTGATGATCTGCACCCGCTGGCCCGCCACCGACAGGCTCCAGTCCTCCGCGCGGGCCGTGGGCATGAACTGCTGCAGGGCTTCATGGCGCTGGGTCGGACTCTGGCGCAACTGATTGATCAGGTACTGCACCAGCTCCAGGTTGGTGGCCCCCACCTGCAGCATCGGCAACAGGTTGGTGGCGCGAACCGACGCTGGCAGATCCAGCAGCGACCCCTGCTTGAGGAATTTGCTGCTGAAGCCGGCGAAAGGACCGAACAGCAGTGAGCGCTGACCATCGATCCAGCGGGTATCGAGATGGGGCACCGACATCGGTGGCGCCCCCACCGCGGCCTTGCCGTACACCTTGGCCCGCTGCTTGGCCGCCAGCTGGGCATCACCGCACACCAACCAGAGACCACTCACCGGGAAACCCGCGAAATCATCCGCTTCCGGAATGCCGGAGCGTTGCAGCAGCGGCAGGGCGCCACCGCCTGCCCCCAGGAACACGAACGGTGACCGCACCTCCCGCTTGCCGGAGGGGCCCTGCAGGATCACCCGCCAATCGGCCTCCCTCATGTCACCCCGGCGCAGGCGATTGAGATCACACACCTGGGTGCCGTACTCCACACAGAGCGCACCGCTGCGCTGCAGCGGCTCGAGATAGGCGCGGGTCAGGGCGCCGAAATCCACATCCGTTCCGCGCTCGATCCGGGTGGCCGCCACCGGCTGCTTCAGATCCCGCCCGGCCATCACCAGCGGCATCCACTCGGTGAGTTCCGTGCGCTCCTCGCTCCAACGCATTGAAGCGAAGGCCGGAATCTGACTCAGCTGCTCAAAACGCTGACGCAGAAAAGCGATGTTCTCCGGCGTCCACACTGCGCTGATGTGGTCGGCCTGATGCAGGAACGCCCCCGGGTCCAGCTGGCCGCGTTCCCGCAGGGAACCCCAGAACTCGAGGCTGCGCTCGAAACCGGCGTTGATGGCCACCGCCTTGGCCGTGGCCACGGTGCCGTCGGCCTGCATCGGGGTGTAGTTCAGCTCGCAGTTGGCGGCATGACCGGTGCCGGCGTTGTTGACCGCAGCAGTGCTCTCCCGGGCAGGGCCCTCCAGACGCTCCACCAGCAGCAGCCGGAGCCCAGGATCCAGCTCATGCAGCAGTGCCGCCAGGGTGGCGCTCATGATGCCGGCGCCCACCAACACGGCATCGAAGCGAGCGTCTGCGCTGAAGGAGCCGTCCTGCTGCACCGAGAAAGGGTGATAACCGCTCTCGTCACCCTATGGGGCCGCTCCGTAGGCTTGACAGGCTGATCTCTGCTGGAGCCCGATGAGCACCGAAACCATGGCCCTCACCCACGAGAACGTGGAGAAGGTGCTCGATGAGCTGCGGCCCTTCCTGATGGCCGACGGCGGCAACGTTGAAGTGGTGGAGCTGGATGGTCCGATCGTGAAGGTGCGGCTGCAAGGAGCCTGCGGCAGCTGCCCCAGCAGCACCATGACCCTCAAGATGGGTATCGAGCGCAAGATGCGTGAATCCATCCCCGAGGTGAGCGAAGTGGTTCAGGTGCTCTGAACCGGGGCCGTCGGTGGAGCGCCTGTTCGTCTACGGCAGCCTCAAGGCCGGCGCCAGCGCCCATCACCTGCTGCAGAAGTCCGTCGCTGAAGTTGAGGGTGTCTTGAATCAGGTGGAGCTGACCGTGCACGACGGTTATCCAATGCTGCGGGCCGGCTCGCAGCAGGTTCGTGGGGAGATCTACAGAGTTCCAGATGCCCTCTGGCCTGCGCTGGATGCATGGGAAGACGTGCCCAGGGTGTACAGCCGTGGCCGCCGGACGCTCCTCGACGGCAGAGACGTCTGGGTTTATGAGGCGTCCTGAACTGAGACAGCGGGGCAACTCCTGGCGGAGAAATCGCAGGAATACACAGCCGGCTTCTGCCAGCTGAGCGGAATCTCCAGCAGGTCACGGCTACCGGTGATGGCCTGAGCCAGGAACAACAGCGCAGCCAGAACCGAGGCACTGATGTGCAGGCGCCTGAAGCGAAGATCCCGCAGGATCTCCTGCCGTGCCGCCAGGGACGCCAACATCAAGCCCGTCACAGCAACCCCCGCCCAGTAGTGGGACTGCCAGAAATCAGCTGAAAAAGGGTTGTCCGACAGTCGCCAGACTTCGGGCTGTGCGCCGAGGCTGAGCACGCCGGTCCAGGTGATCAGGCTGAAGGCGAGGCGCAGGGATGCGGTCTTGCAGCGGAGCAAGGCCACCAGGCTGGCCACGGTGCCTGCCAGCACCATCAGCAGTTGCGCTGCCCGCCAGACCCCACCAGCGAATTCGGATGGGGTGGTTTTGGTGGCGATCACCACGGTGAGGGCCACCAGCACGATCACCACCACAGCCGCCGCAAGCCAACGGCCGAGATCGCTGTGATCGCTTCCCACTGTGACCGGGTGCTTCACCGAGGCCAGCCTTCGCTGCCGTGTCTGCCAGGCCAGTCGCACCACCACACCGAGCAGGGGGTACACCAGCACCACAGCCAGAACCGGATGCAGGATCCAGAGCCAGTCGACGGTGGTCATGGGGATGTCCACAGGTCTCTGCCTGAGACCTTTTCAAAAGACACAGGACGTTGCTTGATGCGCCAGGCCAGTCGCAAATTGATGGCAATGGCCGCGGCCAGGGCGAGATGAAAAAGATTGCCATTGGGAATCCCCATTCCCTGGAACGCGATCCAGGTGTTCACCCCCAGCAACAAGCTGTTGATCAGGAACCAGATCACAGCCACACCAAGCCGAACGAAGCGGCGATCCCGCAGTACCAATCGGACGGCCAGGCCACAGGTCAAAAGACCGGGTATCAAGCCGATGGAGCTGTAACCGTGAAGGATGCGCATCGACGCATCTGAATGCGCGTGGCTGAACAGGGCCGCCAGGAGGTTGAGTGAAATCAAGGCTCCCGGGTAGGGGCCAAGGGCATGACGCAGCGGAGCCGGCCCATTCATCCAGAGGGCACCACGCAGAAGCGGGTGATGGGGCTGCGCCGGCTGAGACATCGCAAGACCCTGGAGGAGAGATCACTCCCTAAGTTTCAGCACGATCAGCAGCATCGGCCAGATGGCATTTCGAAACTTTTGTCCAGCCCTGCTCAACAAGACCTACTTCAACTAGGACGCACTTCTATTTAGATAAGCTCAGATCGACTGCAGCGCAATGGGTTTTAAAGAAGGGCTCTCAGAGCTTTAGTCACACCTTTAGTCACAGAATTTGGTCGCCACAGACAATCGTCCAACCACTGACTAGTAGCTCTAACCCGCCAAGAGATCCTCACTGCATCTGCTACTTGGGTGGCTGTGACCTCGAACGTGGCGCTAGGACTAAGAACTGGATTAGAGATCCCAGGGTCTTTGTCGATACAGGCGTCATCAACAGCGTCAACACTGACCTAGTGACTCACATCGTCCCCAAGGTCTGATTTAAGTGGATAGGGTCCTCGGACACTTAAGTCCACTTCTCTTGAACCGGTCCCCAAATTTCGCCTTCATTGGAGGCACTGTGATCATCGCGATCATGGTCATGACTGCCTTCGCCAATTTGGCAAACGCTGGCGGTTGCTCTTACAGCAAGTCAGCCGAAGCAACTACCCAGAAGATCGACGACACTCAGACCGAAAAGAAAGAGACCGAGGCTTGATCGCTTAGGACAAGCCACAAGCTGTCCCCGCCCAACTGGCACAGTGACAGTTGGGACTCTTATGATTCAGAAGTGAGGAAAAACCTCGCGGGTTGGAAACAAGGACACAACCACGTGATGTTTCGAAGCCCCTGCCTTTGGCGGGGGTTTCTTTTTGACCTCAGTTATCCACAGGGTCAGTGGATCCAAACTATGTCTTTGTGTCGCGACAGCCGCTCAGAGCACCATCCCTAGCGCTTCAGGGCACAAAAAAACCCGGTGTGACTCGCACAACGGGCCGGGTGATGGGGGAAACCTAAATATGGCCTAACCACCTAGTACTGACCAGCCCCACATATGGTGTCAACAAGCGCAGTTCAGATCTTCACCACACAATTGAGGAACCGTCCTGTTGTGGCACAAATGAGTCCAACGAGGTTAGTTTTGTCGGGTCCGGCCGGGTGATGGGGATCAGCCGAATGGATTAAAGACCTCGGGGATCTCTCCGGGGTTTCTTTTTGTCCGCCTCGTCGCCGATGTAGATCCAGGCAGCACCCTCCAGGGCCTAACGGCTCCAAGGGAGGGGGGCTACTGAGGCCGCGAGAAGAACGCTGTCCTTCCCGAGCGATACGACCATCTGCACAACCAAGTTCGCAGCGCTACTGAGCTTCTCGGCGAACGCACCAAGTCTTTTCAAGATTCCATTGCACAGAACAGTGTCTCCCACGATCGCTCTCGCAGGAGACAGGGGTTCTGCCAGCTTCGGATCGCTCTCCCGAGGCCGTCGCGTGTGGATGAACTCCACATGTCCGCGCAAAGCAAATATGGAGCCAAGCAGCGTGTTTGGCAACACGTCTTTTGGTCATTTTTGGATTCCAGGAAACGTTAGTGAAGGCTTGTGAATCAGGTATAAGACAACACTGACAGCTGGAAGTTCACCCTTTTACTTCAGCTCTGTGGTCTTAACCGTCGATCATGTTTGACGTTCCAGACTCAGCAGACTGCGCCTGGCTTGAGCGTCCTCTTGCTTTGCCTCTTCAGCTTCGGCGCGTAGAAAACGCTTTCTTTGAGCGGATTCATAGCCACTCAGGTCTGGCTGCTTCTCCTCGGCTGGTTTGGGCTTTGGCTTAAGAACTGGCTTGGGCTTATCCAAACCCATCAAAAGTGGATGGATTCCTCTACGACTCATTTGTTTGATTTGTTACGCGGTTATCGCGCGACGTGGTCTTCCCGACCCAATCGCATGAATAGATCATGTTAGATCAAAATTTTATTCGTGGTAATGATGAAGACATTTGAAGACAACTGTCGACGGCTTAGCGCCTAGGGCGGGGTTAATGGCTTCGCTGTGCTCTCTGGTGCTGGTCCACCACTTTTTTGGAGGATCTTGAACGCCTCGGATCTATCTGAGAGGCGTGTAACCCTTCTCTCGGTCATCTAGGTCGAGTGGGATAAGACTCTCCGCTCGCGGTAGCCACTTCTGTCTTGATGGACCTGGCGACCCAAGTCAAAACCCTCTAAAAAACAATTACAGGTTCGGTGTAGCAATGGCTCTTCCCAAGTGGGACACCATGACTGACGAGAGTCAGGCCATGGTCAAGAAGGTCGGCCTCATCGGTGGTGGAGGCCTCCTCCTGCTTGCCTTCAGCAAGATGCTTTTACCTCTGACCCTGCTCGGCGGAGGTGGCTACGTCGCCTGGCGTGCCCTCAACAAGAAGTAGGCGGCATGGAAGACAGCACCAATAAGGCCAGACGAAGACTTCTCATCTGGGCCATCAGCATCAATGTCGTCGCTTGGGGCGGCTACTTCTATCTGACCAAGGTCATGGGATTCGACTACGAGCTGATGAGGCAGGCCAGGCTGGACGGTTAAGGAGCCAGAGCACGTCGGGCCTTAGCTGATTACCTGTTAAGGGGTTTGAGAGGAGATCAGCAGCTGCCAGGCCTTCTCCTTTGCTGGGGGTTGATTTCGGAAACGCCCCTGATGGATTCGAACCATCGACCGACTGCTTAGAAGGCAGACGCGCTGTCAGTAGTGCCAGTGCTTATGAGGCACTTTTTCATGCTTGCACGGAACATTTATCTCAGACCTGCCCGTAGTTCTCGGTAGTTGAACAAAGCCACCTGCCTGCACAAGCATGTGTGCACTTGTTTTCATAGTCCTGAGCTTCAGCTGCACCAGCTGATTTCGGGCGTGGTTTGAGCGGGTGCCGCTGCGGGTTTGAGCAGACCCATCAAGCCGTCATATATTAGTACTTATGTACTGGTATCAAGTCATGGGTTCAGAGGGCTTCATCCAAGATCCGGCGTCCAAGGAAACCAAGCGGTTCCACCGGGACGAGAAGAGCTGGGTCAGAGACCCGAAGGTCTTTGTCGACACGGGGATACCCATACCGGGAGAACCACCTCTCCTCAAGACTCGTGTGCACCTGCGTAGGGACGCTGCAGAGCAGCTCTGGAAGGAGTTGCACCGCGTGGGCTGGCAACAAGTGGACCCGTGCTGGGGAGCTTCTGCTGAGCCTTAGAGCGGAGGGGGTATGGGGGTTCATTTCAAAGACGACAGTGCCTAAAGACAATTCAAAAAATTCACTTTTTAAATTTGCCATTAGAGTGGATTCATTGCTGCTCCTAGACAAAAACAGTAAATTCAGCTCAGACATCCTGGTCGCGCCTAAATCAACACCAGCTTGATATGACAAGGAAAATATTTTCCATCTTCGACTATTCACAGAAGTTGGCGGAAGAATTTGACCTTGAACTAAATTATCCACTTAAACCCGAAGATTTAGCATGGAAGTCCGGCAAGAAAGTGTGGTGGAGATGCAAGAGCAGCTTCAAAGGCAAAATACAAGATGATCACGTATGGCAGACAACACCAGACAGTCGAGCTCAAAATCGTGATATTAATTCGGGAGAATACACCTCATGTCCATTCTGTATTGGACAACGACCCAGTAATGCCTACAACTTAAGAACGGAATATCCACAACTCGCTGATGAATGGCATTCATCAATGAATGGTGACTTAACACCTGAGCAAATAACACCTGGCTCTACAAAACAAATTTGGTGGCAGTGCCTAAGACATGACTCTCACGCATGGGAGGTTTCTCCTAATCAACGAACTGGATCTAAAAACAAGAAAACAGGGGAAAAGCGCTTATCGGGATGCATATTTTGCGAAGAAGCTGGAGCGGGAAGAAAGGCATCATTCACATATAACCTTTCAAAAGAGCATCCTCATCTCGACAAAGAATGGGACTATGAGAAGAATGGCGAGCTAAGACCAACTCAATTTGTACCGCACGCGAATACCAAAGTTTGGTGGAAATGCTTGGCTGGCAGAGATCATCCCTCATACAGACAAGATATATCCGGAAGATCATATGGAAGAGGTTGCCCAGCATGTGCAAAACTCTCATTAACCTCCTCCAAGTCGGAGACTTCTCTAGCCTTTGAGCTATCAAGCTTTCTGAATATCGAAATATCTGACCACACACTTAATTGCAAGAATATAATATTTGATGTTGACATTATTTGCAGAGACAAAAAGCTTGTAGTTGAGTACGACGGATCCTTTTACCATGATGACGGAGAAAGCCTGTTAAGGGATATAAGAAAAACAAGCCTGATCGAAGAGAGTGGATGGACAGTGATAAGAGTCAGAGAAAAACCACTTCCAAGAATTAGCGAAAATGATGTAATCAACGTAAGATCTTGCGATTACTTTAGAACCGCTAACAAGACAATCAGCCAACTTGCGCGCCTAGGATTTATCAATGAAGAAGATGCAGTCAATTATTCGAAAAATAAAAAGCTGCTAAAGCGTGAGTCACTAGAAAGCTATGTAATAACAGAAAATCTACAGGCAGCAGGAGGTCAGTATCCAAAACCTGGGCGTTCTAAGACAATCCCTGAAAAAGCACTCTCGATTGAGCAGGTTCTAGGCTGGTGCGATATCTATTATGAGAGGAATAATAAATATCCTGGCCAATATGCGAAATCAATACCCGAAATGCATGGCGAAGACTTCAACAACATAAATGCCGCATTAAATAATGGAAATCGTGGATTACCCAAGATGACAGGCATTGCTGGGTTGCTGGCGCAGGAAAGAGGGTATGTTCACAATCAAAATAAGCCAAAAATTAAACTAGACGACGTAATTAATGAGATGATTAACTACTTTAGAGCAAACCGAAAATTCCCAACAGCAGATAACAAGGAGATCGCAGGGTCTTTAGGTTGCAAGTGGTCGGCTTTAAATGCAAGCCTTCATATCGGTGGAAGAGGACTCCCAAAAGGACTCTCGCTATCAAAATTAAAAAAGAGAGCTCTTGAACAACTCAATAAGAGCTAGCTGCCAATGGTGATGTTTGCTTAACTGCTCCTCTCAAATCCTTCTATGAATCGAATAAATTATCGATGCTCAACCCAAAATGCCAATAGCTGCTCATAGGAAGGAGCCATCGGTGCTTTGTGTTCAACCAAGAAAGCGACGATGTCAGCCTTTCTCTTGGCCTTGCTTCTGCCAGGCAAGTTCATCCTGGTTGCAATTGCCTTGAGCTCAGGAACCTTCAGGCTCTGAAGCTCTGACGCTTCTGCCGGTGGCAAGGAACGAAAGTTGGCTGGAGCTAGCTGCTTCGCCTCAATCGCAGTACGAAGCTCCTGCAGACCAGCTGCAGTGTCTTCGATGTGTTGACCTACGAGGCGAGCAAGCTTCTTATCGGTCTCGTTGACCGCTGCTACAGCTGCCTTTAGGTCACTCGCCAGACCCATCGGTGATCACCTTGGGAGCAGTACGAGCACCTTGGCGAGAGTTCCGCAGGAATGCCATGAAGCGGCTGAAGGCTGCAAAGAGCTTCTGCCAGCTAGCGATACCGCCTTTGAAGTCCTCCATTGCAAGCTCGAGCTCATCGCCTGCCTGCTCAACACCCTCAAGTGACTCGGCGTACTGCTTGAGGATCTTGTTGAGCTCAGCCTTCTGTTGGAACAGGAGACCTGACTCCTCAGCGAACGCCCTGAGCTTCTCTTGTTGCTCGATGACGATGGCGAGCTGACGGTCACGATCAGCCCTGATCTGTCCGCGACTGCGGTTGATGCTTATGGCTGTCTTGCGGAGGTCGTTATACGTCTTCCGAAGCACCTGTGAGTCAGGGTTCATCGGGAACCTGGGCTCAGTGATCGCTTCCGGCTTCATACGACCTACGTGACACGTCGCGAACATACCCCAATGGGCTTTGCCGCTCAAGCAATCCCCATCATTGGAGCCAGCCACTCGGCATGAAGTGCTGCGAGCACTGAAATATCAAAGGCATGCACCGCTGGATTGGTCTTGTCTGCAACCCAAAGCAGTCCGAAGGGGGCGTTGATCGCCAGCTGAAGCCGCCACCGCCAGGTGATGACCTTCCAAACCTTCAGAAGGATCGGGTTCTTGATCACGGCTGAACTGGACATAAGGTCCGCGGACCCTATCCAGCAATCGGCAGGAGTGCAGCAAACAACCTTTAGCCTCCTCTCATAAAGACACGCGTGCACCTGCGTAGAGACGCTGCAGAGCAGCTCTGGAAGGAGTTGCACCGCGTGGGCTGGCAGCAGGTGGACCCTTGCTGGGGAGCTTCTGCTGAGCCTTAGAGCGGAGGGGGGGGGGTATGGGGTCGATGAGATGCTCGTATATATGTAATGACCCCTCAGAAATTTTTAGTTATTTGGCATTTTTAGCCTGATCTCGGCTTAAAATATTAGTGATTTAAGTAGACAGGGCGGGACCAGCATCTCACTCTTTCTCAACAACTTTTGAATAGTCTTCTCGGAGCTGGTCGACAATTTCCTTATCAGCACAGGATTTAAGAGCCGCTCTAACAACTTTTGTCACTACTTGCCAATCAATATCATCAAGCAGTTCCTGTGTACTGGAGTAATGCTCCTCAAATCCAATCTTGTCAAGCTCTGGATCAGATGCTGGACCTTCGGGCTTTTGAAGCCACCAATCAAATGCAATTTGGTGAGGATCATTGTCTATTAAAGACAATTCGTCGCTTACCCATTCCTTAGCTCCCTTTACGTAGCTGCATCCAAGTAGAAATCTGTAGTTATCGCCAATGATTTCCTGATCCTCTTCCAACCACATCGATGGATCGGTCCAAATTTCCATATTGACCAAAACGAGGTGTGTACCCATGGCTAGCTGACTACCATTTTCCACTTCTTGATGTTGAGCAATTCTCCTGCTGGCTCGAAAGCAAAGTGATGCTGCATCCACTGAGCAAGGAAGAGACGAAGAATCAGGAGGCAAGTAGAAACATGAGGTACTTTCGGAAGTCTTGGCAAAATCTTGAGGATAACATTGACAAATCAGCTCATCGCATTCAGGCTCCCAACAGAAATATCCATTTGTGTCAGGTATATCAACAAAAATCAATGGGTAGGAAGGATCTTTTGGGATACGTGTAGACCATTCATCACAAGCATGTTCTCTCTCATCACCCTGCATGAGCCATATTCTGAGAGGAGGGTTTAGTAGTCCATGTATTTCTCTAATCTCGCCGGAGCGGATGGGATCAACTCCTTCTTCTTGAAAATAGTCACTAAGCTTATTTAGGACTATTCCAACAGTCTTTGAGCCTGGATAAAAGGATATGAGCTCTGGGATTATTGGCATCTGCGTTGAGTTGCCAACCGTATAAGAAAAATCAAGAAGCTCGTTATTATTTTGTCTTGGTATGCAGCGAATTCCTCGGCCATATAGAAGAATACTCATAATGTCATCATCACCTAAGTCTCGTTTCTCAAGATTATTCTCGATTTCATAACGCCTAATCACTTTGGCGAATTTAGTCTCCTGGATCAAGAAGCTAAATAAGCCCTCTTCAAGATTATTGTGACTTGACACCTCTTCAAGTTCAGGATGTGAATTCATCCATTCAAATATCTTACGTAATTCACCTTTTTTACCTGCCATCTTGCGGTAAGAGAGGGTAAGCTCTTCATTGATAAATTCAATATTATCCACCTCTGACAAATTTGATTCAGCGGCAATATCGGACTTACCAAAAATGAACTTCCACATACGAGTTAAACTTTCTCGAAACTTAAAGGGTGAAGGCATTTTAAGGCGACCTATATTGACATTTTAATACGGATAAGTTTATAGTCAATAATGCAAGAGAAATCACATGATTCTTAGCCATTGAGTTGGGTGGATAAAAGGTTGGCTAGCTTGCGTCCTTCAGTTGTTAACCGCAGGATACGCATTCGTTTGTTCGGTCTGTACACCTCCTTGGTAACTAGGTTGAGTCCTCGCTTTGGATTACTGCGGTGCTCACCTGTGAGCCAGGTCGTGTTACGTGACGTGCTCGCTGCTGTTAACTCAAGCTCCTCTTGTAGCTCCTTGGTTGTACAGCCGTCGTTGGCTGCGACAAACAGAAAACAAGCGATCACCTGAGCTGGCATCTCAACATCAAGAACCCGTAGGGTCTCGATTGCGCCAAGCAAACGGAGCATATTTGTGCGGACCTTGAATTTGAGGTTTATTCCGTCTGTCTCTTGATGAGCCTGGACATCTTCAGAATCCTCAACTTCAAGCTCCTCCTCAAACTGTGAGTAAAACCGATCAGCCACACCTCGTAGCTGGCCTGGCGTAAAGACTGGTTCGTTCTGGCCCGACTGCGTGTTGTGAAGGTGCCATGCAGCAAAGGCTTTGAACTCGTTGGATTGCTTGTTCAAGTATGGCTTGCTCTCTAAGCTAAAAATCTCCTTACCCTCAGCAGAGTTAATCTCTTTTGAATCAAGGTCTATTTTCTCAAACGTTTCGATGACCTTAATGTCCCCTAGCTGGTCCCAGAACTCCTTGTATTTCGCTTCAGCGTCTAGCAATAGATCGTAGACCCCTAACCTCTGAAGGTTGTCACGTATTTCGTTGAAAGCTTGCTGACTAGTTGCATTCTTGATTGCATCAAGATGCTCGAGAAGCTCTTGTATGGATACCTCTCTGCAAGGAGTCATTGATTGGATGAGTCATTGAAATAGTTATAGCACCCCCAAAAGTCCACGTTAGTCATAGAAACTAGCGCGGGGTAGGTGAGCACAAGCTTTTGGCTTATCAAATTCGTTTGATTTGCTTTCCTTATTGGCTGCTAATCAGCCAGATCCAAGTGATAGCCATAGATTCCGGGTAGTCACGTTAGTCTCTATAACTAACGCGCAAGGCAAATCACCCTAAGCCGTTCAAATCGTGGCAGGATAGTGGCATAAAAGAGTTAACTGGTCTAATATAAGCCAATATTACCTACTTAATCGTGCTGTGAAACATCCTTCAAGTCAAGCAGCTCTTTGTGAATATTTTATCGAACGCGGTGAAAGCTATTGGAATAATATTGACAATGCAACCCTAGCAACTTATATGTCATTTACTCTTTTAGCCAATTATCTTTACGTCGAAGATGAAGTGAACGTCGTTTCTGAAGATGGTGAAGAGCGAACGCTTCCTTGGTATGAAGTGCAGAAAGCTATTTGTGACAAGCTTCAAACACCAGAAGGCTTGGTGGAGACAGTAGCTGACCTTGTATTTCAGGTCGAAGAAGATGATGTGCTTGGCGTCGGAGAAGATGACCACCCTTATAAAACAAGGGATGAATTTCTAAAGGACATTAATTGGGAAAAGCTGGCTGGCAGCTCAAAAATGTGTTGGCTTTTGGTTTGCATGAACTCTAAGTAAATCATGACAAGTAATTTTTGAAACTCCTCTACTTCTCGTTTGTAGGAGTCAGACATTGGTTCATTCATTTCTTTGAATCCATTGTATTTGTATTGATATGGTCGTAGATAGAAGGTAGACCAGAAGGTTGTCCTTTCTTGTTGGCTTTTGTTTGGGAAAGTGCCACTAGTTGGCGCAGTGCCTCTAAATGGGGTTCAGAAGTATAATTGTTAGTCATTATTTTGTGATTGTGAAATGTGATTAGGTCTTTTACGGCACGTTGGTTAGATGACGTCTGCCATTACGTCGTGGACATTTCATAGGTGCTAAAGGTTAGGGCTGGGGAAGACCAACCAACCAGCCCTAGATCCTGCACTAAGTCAAAATATCGCTATCCCATCAGGGACGGCTTTTTTTATACCGGTATAGCTTTTAACGACTTCAATACCATTGGTCTTTTGTTTAGTGGATGATCCACTCTTCAATCATTGCCTGTGCATCCTCAGGATTTGTGGTGAGAGTTTGGTCAATCCGAGTTTTAGCAGTCACGGCAATCTGACCACGAGACCAGAATCTGACGATTGGTTGTATGTGGTTGCTCCGCGGTTCTGGGTTCATAGATCAGTGGGTAGATACGACATCAATGGTTGAATTTTTTGCAACGAAATCCTCAAGCAATGGGATGCCTGCTTTGATTTCTTCGATCAGTTGAGCTTGTGCACTCGGTGTAAATTCATCGAGGCGACGGCTAAATTCACCTGTCTTGAATAATCGGAAAAACTCAGTAATCAGAAGTTGACCTGATTTGGGTTGTTCAACAGTGGACTCACCCTCCCATTCATCTGCATCATCCATCACTGCTAACGACTCGTGAGTCGCTAGTGCATACGTTGGACGTGTCTCTGAAAAGCTGGCACGGCTCGGCTTCCTACCCCTCCTCTCATCCAGATTCGTTAGGTATTGACGTTGTAAATCCTCCAATTTGTTCTGACTAATTCGAACTCCCTCTTTTACAAAATGTTGATGGGCTTTCTTCCTACCTTGTTTGTTCATCCGGCTCAGCACGTCAAGAGCACCGATTCCATACCCATCAAAGTATTCAGAGAGCTTGTCGATGAAATCCTGTCCGGTCATGCCGTTGTTTGATCCGAAGTAGCACCTTCCCTCTTCAAACCAGTCATAGCTCTGCAAAAACCTACCAGCATTAATTATCTTCGATACCTTTGAGGGTTTGAATCCAAGTTCTTTAAGGGCAGTAGACAGGGCTTTTGTGACACGTTTACGCTGATACTCATCCATATCAATCTCAAAGGATTTTCGGACAAGATGAAGAGCCGCACCGCCGTTTTCTGACTCTAGTTTGCTTGTCGCATTAAAAAAATCACCGAGTCTTGCTAGGCACTGTTCCCCAGCACGTTCACATATCTCATTTGAAATAGATTGGTATCGATGATCGATACTTCCATCCTCATTCTTAGGTGCGATTAATTGTCTGATACTCATACCTTATCCTCCAATGCCTTTTCGACAACATCAGCCATGTCGAAGGCAAAGTCCTTCCAGTCGGTTTGAGCTACCTCCAGGATTAACGACGCTGGATTATCGGAAGTATTGTCGTAGTAGTGCTCTGGGATTGTGATTGTTAATTTCATTTAGGTTGTGGCTATAGTTTTTTTCCGCGCGGAAAAAGCTTCCACCGCTAGCTGGTGACTTGTCCTGGCTAACGGTGATATAGAGATGTTTTGGATGTAGAAAAGGTTTGTCTGCCGAAGGCTCCGCCACTAATGACAGGACCTCGAGATGTTTTTGGAGAGGTGTCAGTGCCGTTGTCTTGACGTCACTTCAAGGGACATGTATTGGGATCAACCACGAAAGCCACTACCGTTCGTGTTCCTAGGCGCGTATCAACGCGATCTTGCAACTACTGCTTTTAGCCATTCATCCAAGACCATTTTTTTACCCTGGCATCCAGCCAGCATTAGTTGGGGAGTCTTTCTCCCTTCACAATAGTAGGGGTAAATTGACAAGAGCTTGTGCACCGCAGTCGTTTTCAGCTAAGCAAGTTATTTAACTAATTGACCAGATAGGAATTACTCTTTACGTTTCCATGGCTTCATACGTCGTTCCAATTCACGGTTCGTATTGACTGGGCTTGTATGTGTAGCAACTTTCTAAAGTTCAAGCAATCTCCAGCATTAGTGCGAGATACTCGGCATGAAGTGTTGTGAGCATTGACATATTAAAAACGTGCACAGCCTGGTTGGTCTTTTTATGAAGCCGTTGATCTTCTTTATCGCTTGCAACGTGAGCTTGATGCAAGGTAGCTGGCGTCATGACCAACATCCTTGATCACGCCTTGCCTACACCAGTCTTTGAAATCAACGACTGGCCACGCTCAGCAACGCGCAAGGAATGGTTCGCCCTCACAAGGCGCATCATTCAAGACACCATCGCTGATATGGACCTAGACCCTGCTGCTGAAGCAGAAGTGATCGACGCCTTTACAGGTGCAAGGCTGCTGTGAAATAAGAATCTCGAACCATGGTTATGTCCCTTGATGAAGTTCGCCCCAAAAGACGATATAATGCTTTTAATTAATTTACTTGATATCAATGTTGCGTCGTCTTTCCGCAATACTTATTGCTACTTCTGGTGTTGTCGCACAACCGAGTGCTGTGGCGCAACAATACCCGAGAGTGGAATCTTTGCCTGCGGTAAAAAAAGCCATTTCCACTACCTCTCTCTACGAACATGGATTCCCGCACAAGATCATTGCATGTATAAATGCGGACAGATTATTATCCCAACGATTGTCAAAATCTAATTTAAAAGTTCCCGGCTGGGAGACCGAAACAGATTTCATTATAGCGCCAGATATGAATAGAGCTAAAGCGTTAAATTTGATACTAGCGAAAAAAGAAGATATCTTCATGTCGGCTAAGAGCGATCAACTTTTGGATGATATCTTGCTTTATTTTATGTGGCTAGAAGCAGAGGCATTTGAACGTGGTCCCGATAGAGAAAGAGGAATGACTAATTATGTAAATGCGTTCTATAATACATGTAAGAAATCACTTGATTACATGTTTATGGAATATGCCAAGGAGCAGGGGCTCATTGGTGACCCCCCTGCCGCTTCAACGAAAAATGATATGACAATAAAACCAAATAACAATAGTCCCAATGATCCTCACTCCGCTTGCATTGACGCGAAGGATTATGAGGGATGCATTAAATATCAAATGCAATGAGCTTACCTGTATTCCCAAAAAAACAAATTCTTCTTATTGCGTTTTTGCTGCTATCAACAAGCCTAGCTGCAAGCTCAAAAGCAATTCCGCAGCATCATGAAAAGTGCCTTGAGGCTCGAGATTAC
>JACLAD010006357.1_pt1 | contig 19596 bp, 13 predicted proteins | sample 8027901 | NCBI WGS metagenome assembly JACLAD01 (sample SAMN15725071, study PRJNA655200) | protist metagenome | isolation source: fluorescence activated cell sorting (FACS) single amplified genomes of... | place: Spain: Blaines Bay Microbial Observatory, Mediterranean Sea | collected 2016-07-05 | reverse complement strand
CATCTAAACGTTGAATTGAACAGGCTCAGAACGCAAGGCATGGAAGCGATTTTAGAGGCACTCGAGAGGAATATGACACTGCAAGATATAAACCTTAACTGCAACAACTCCAACCGTATTGGTTCGACTGTGTGCGCGATAGCAATTGCCGATGCTCCCCGCGAGAATTCGTCCCTGCTACGGTTGGATCTTTCTCACAACAACAACGTATTCGATTATGAGGACTGGCACTGATTGCCGAGGCTATTAAAAGTAATTCCTTGTTACAAGGCTTCAACTTGGGCAACAACAAATTCGGTACGGAAGCCGTGCGAGCAACTGTTGCCTGTCTTAAACAACCTAATTCCCTACAGTTTTTGGACCTTGAATATGGTGCGTTAAGTGATGAGACCGAGCTAGTGATAATCGACGCCTTAAAAGTGGATTCCTCTCTCTAGCGCCTAGTCCTTTGTTCGAGCTTTTTCAGTCCTGAAGTTGCGGTAGAACTCGCTGAAGCTCTCAGAGTGAATAAATCAATGTAAATCTTGAACTCAGAGTGAATAAATCGCTGAAACATCTTTGAACTTGGGACCACTCCTTTCAATGACAGTAGTGTGAAAGCGTTCGCCGAGACTCTGAAAGTAAATTCTTCTCTTTTAACTCTGAGCATACCTTACAGTAGTAAAGTTGGATCGGAAGGCAAGACAGCAATTGCCGTTGCTCAAAGGGTCAACGTCAACACCAAGAACTTCGGTTCGGTTGAGAAAAGTAGCAGGTTTGTCGCCAGCTGTTGATTTACTGTAACGACGCACTTACACGTGTGTGAGCAGACAAGAATGACGCTACAATGGTCTACGGTGCACTCGACTCATTCAAAAGAACAGATGTTGCAACTCAAAGAACGCAAATGAGGTGAGCAAATTTTGCTAGGCTTCCCTGGACAAACCTTGTGGCACCGCATCAGACCAAGAGCCACCCGACGATAAATTTTCACTCTACACCAATATTGTAACAAACTTGTATTGAATGAAAACATGAAGAGCTCAAGTCAAGAAAAATCAATCCTTCCACGAGAAGAAAAAAACCCTGCTGCTAATGGCCCTTGCAAGCATCCCGCCCGCCCGGCAGGGCCAAATAGCTACGATGCAGTCGACCCCTCGGGAGGGGTTGTTACCTAAACTGTGACGTACTTAAAAACCCCTCCCGGGGTGCCGACTCCGTTGGGGCTCTTTAGCCTGCCGGGCTAAAAAAAATTGGGTGGAAGAAGAAGCAAAACAGAACCAAGATGGATAAAGTTCGACCTCAATATCGTAGTAATATTGAAGATGGGGACTGGGTCGTTGTAATGAAAGATAATGGGCAAAGTGAGTCTGTTCAAGCGAAGAAAGGTTCACGTGCTTTTGTTGGAGGAGCCATGTGTGTGACTGAAGATTTGATCGGACAACCATATGGATCTTATTTTGACGCGGTACAGGTGTCGTTAGAGGAACGTGACTCAATCCTTGAGAATTACACGCTAGCATACAAACTAGGGGAGGGATGGGAGCAAAAGCGAGAGGAAAAAATGCTCGAGGCATTGAAGAAAGAACAAAACACGGATGTTAACGCGTCTGGTCCTCCTAAACGAAAGAGACGTAAAAAGGCTAGGGATGAAGAAGAAAGTGAAAGTGAGGAAGAAGAAGAAGAAGGTAGTAAGCAGCCTTTGTCAACGATGGTTTGCAAGTTAGTGAAAAGCTCCCAAGTGGGTGCTTCTATAAAGAATAATACAGAGGAGCTCCAGGCGAAGCGCGTTGAGCTTTTGGAGCAACTGTGCCAAGTTGAACAGGACCTCAACATGGAATCTTCAATCAAGGGGGCGTTTGAAGCGAATAAAAGGCTTCAGAGAAATAATCAGTTTCTGAATAATAACAACAACAGCCAAAAAATGAGTAACAAACAAGTGCGTGCGCTGCGAGATAGTGGTATTTCCGCGGGTGAGATTGTAGAAGAACTAATAAAAAACAGTGAGACGTTTGCAAGCAAAAATGAAAATACCCAGGAAAAGTTCAAAGAGAGGAAACTCATGAAATATTCGAAACGGTACCGCGTTCTACGTGCAAATGCGGAAACCCTGGGCAGAACGTTGTGGAGCCGCTTATACATGAAGAGCGCGAAGACTGGCAACTTTCGGCCAGAAGACGTGGTTCCACAAATGCTTGCTTACGGTAATGTACAATGTGGTTCGCGCGTTTTGATTCTTGAGACAATGTATGGGCTACTTACAGGGGCTGTTTTAGAACGCATGGGGGATCAAGGCAAAATTTATGCAGGCCGGTTTGGGAGTACGATATCTCCCAGCAACATGATTCCGTATTTTAATTTTTCCGAGAAACAGAGACAAATGATTCGTTCAGTGGGGATCGATGAACTGGCAGATCCTAAAGAGGACGGTGACACGCTATACGAAAACATCAAGACAAAAGTGGGTCTTATTTGTAAGCAAATTGATCTTTTGGAGCATGAAAAACCCAGTTCTGATAGTCGTGCGAAAGAAATTCAAAAAGAGATTGCTATATATAAAAAGTCAAAAGTCTGCTTGGAACGGCGTATCGTAGAAAGGGCTGAGGAGACCAGAAAGCGCATTGATGATATTGCATTTCTTCGTCAACATGGTGCGGATTGCTTGCTAATCGCCTCCAAGTATGACCCTGCATCTGTTCTAAAAGCAGCTTTCCAGTTTCTTGCACCGGGCAGGCCGTTCGTTGTTTGGTCGGAATCCGTCGAGCTCTTGCAAGAAGCTCGCCATGCAGTTGGCGGGGAAACCGTCAAGGTGAAAATTACGGAAACATTTTTGCGTGAGCATCAGGTCTTGTACAACCGTACCCATCCACTGATGAATATGAGTACGCATGGCGGCGCCTTCTTACAAGGTTTCAAAGCGCTAAAGCGTGGAGAGCGCTCTATGAAGAATAATGCAGAAGAGATATAAACTTATTTAATTCACTTACTCTGATCCCGGTACGAGCAGTGCAATATTATTTCCGTTCAACAAGATTTGCTTGAACGAAGTTTCCTTTTTCGTGCCATCAGCTAAGGTTTCATATTCTGTTACGTCATCCATGACCATATTCACAAACTCATCAATGCCTCGAAGTAACCCTTTCAATTCTTTGTCATTTTTCATAATGACCCATACACGAGAACCAATACACCGTTCAATTAGTTCCAGTGGAAGCATTCCACCTTGCGCAGAGTCTCCCATCTTATCTAACCTACCTGACTAACCCTTTTACTTGATCCCTTCGTACCAAGCAAGTAAAAAGAATAGAATGTTGATCTTGAACAAGCTCAACAAATCAATATCCTACCCTATGAGATGATCAGCTTGAATCTCACCTGACGTAACAAAAAGAAAAAGGTTTTGAAATTTTTTCTCTCCTTTCTTTTTTTTTATTTTTTCCCTTTATGGGACGGACACAGATTTTATTTTTTATTTTCTATTACACAAATATAAGTATTTACTACGAAAATTTAGTACAAACATTTATTTTATCTAGTACTATCTTATACATTTAATATGTGAATTTCCGTTACAGGAATCGGAATGAGAGAAAATCCCGAAGTAAACATAGAATAGATAGAGTGAAGTTGTCCAGAAGATGGAATCTGCCCCTTCGAGAAGTCAAAAGACTCCTCCTAGAAAGACGCCAGTTGGATCTGTAGTTACAAATAGTAATAGAGTAGGTGGAGACAAAAATAGTAACGAACAAAGAATTGCTGGTCCGAATGACTCGAGAAGAACAGGAGCTAGTCCAACCAGAAGAACGACTCCTCGACAAGAACTGCCCGCGTTGATCGTTCAGCTTTTATCCGGTGAGATTGTTCAGTACTTTGATAAACAAGGAGATTTTACGAAATTAGAAAATCTCGGATTTCAAGTGGGAAGCCGAATTACAGAGAGGTTTACGCGAAATTATCCCAAGTTTTTGACAACCCTTGAAGTTGTAAAATTTCTGTGCAAAGACTTTTGGAATAGTATCTTTGGTAAGCAAGTAGACAAATTGCAAACAAATCATAGAGGCGTGTACGTCTTACATGACGATTCTTTTTGCTGGGTTTCAAAAATGAGTGTAGATTATAATAGCGAGGAGAGTTTAGACCAAGTAAAGAAATATTTGATATTTCCGTGTGGTTTGATTCGTGGTGCATTGTGTAACCTTGGCCTCAGGTGTACAGTTAAGGCTGAGTTTTCAACACTTCCTATGTGCAAGTTCAACGTGGAGATGCACGAGGAGTTATTGCCATCGACTTGATATTAAAAATAAAACAACAGCTTGGTTATTTACAGAATTGCAGGAGGATGGGATATCTCGAGCATTACAGAATTGCAGATGGAACGTCTCTAGAAATTGACCTCATTCCTAGATTCATAATGCCATCATTGGTACCTGGTTTTCGCCGTTTTTGCGCTATGCCAGCATGAAACTTACACATTTCACCAACTTGGGCAATTTTCTTGCATTCTTGATCGTATTTACACCGTTTTCCTCCACCATGTGAAGCACAATACCCTCCACCTGCATCTAGTTTACCGCAATCACCACTTTGACAACGTTTACCACCGCCATGGGCAATACAGAATTTCGAAGCACGGGCTCCTTTTGTACAGTCTACATGCTCGCAACGATGCCCCCCTCCATGCAAAGTACACTTGCCGCCTTTTAACGCTAATTTTGTACAACTTTGGACGCTACAACGCCGACTTCCACCATGCGAGCGGCAGTAACCTCCGTGTTGAGCAAGTTTTTCGCAACCGACCACAGCGCACCGTTTCCCCCCTCCATGAGCAGCGCAAAAGCCTCCACGTTGAGCACTAGTTGAGCAGCCATCATGCTTGCATCGTCGACCACCTCCATGAGCTTTGCACAAGTCCTCTACTCCACCAGATTGTGCACTTTTATGGCAACCCTGTACCTTGCATCGTAGGCCACCACCGTGAGCAATACAAAAGCCAAATTTCCGTGCAAGTTTTTCACATTTGTCATGTTTACATAATCTGCTCGCTGCATGATTGACACACAGCCCTCCTCGCTTGGTTATCAAGTTGCACCCTTCCCTTTTACAATGAAGAGGAAGCGCATGCTCTACACACAAACCTTCTTTTTTCGCTGGGAGCGGGCAGTTGGGCTCCCTACAACCAATTGTTTCCATTTGTTTCTGTTTCGTAACAGCTTGTTCATCTTTCTCTCCCTGGAGGTCTCTTTTTTTGTTTTTCGTATCCGTTTCAACTTTGCCTTTGTCAGCTTCTTCTTCTTCTTTTTCTCCAAATTGATTTTTCAAGCCAGAAAGAATATTTGCCACTTGTTCTTCAGATTGCTGTTCCATCCTGATAATGTATGTTTACAATATTAAAAAATTACCAAAATATCTCTCTCTCCACCAAGCAATCTAAGAAAAGAATTTCAATCAAAAATCAAATGAAACCAAGCAGCGTTTATCGAACTTTTTTTTTTTTTTTCCTCCCCCCCCCTCTTTTCGCACGTTGCAAGATCAAAGTCTCAAGAGACGTCATTTCCTCAGACTCTGCTCAAGGATACATCCAACGGAAAAAAGGTTGAGAATCTATCCGTCACGAACGATAGAAATTGACTTCGAACATACATACATGCACATGCACCTGTAGCGCTCTTTAGAATAACAAATGTGAAAAAGACAAGCCATAAAAGCAAGTTTAGGCCAGAAAAGAAAAGTCTGGTAATATTTGAACGCATAAACCTAACTCAAACCTAGCCCGATTTTACAACGAAGGTTCGCTATAAAACGTGAAAGAAGAAGAGAGAAGAGGAAGGAAGGAAGGAAGGAAGGAAGGAAGGAAGTGTGGCAATATGGATCTTTTAGTAGCACCAAAGCGCGGATTGTTTCGTGGTGAATGTACAACAGATGATATGAAGAATGAAATGTTACCTGGTAACATGCATATGCAAAGTGCAAAGTTTGATCTACCCAACGTTCATAATCCTGCGGAATTCGTGTCGCAAAATTTTTCGCCGGGAACGTATGAAGATAACGGGAAACAGGTGAAGTTTGCAAAAGGTACAACTACTTTGGCTTTTAAATTCAAAGGTGGAGTCATCGTGTCTGTGGACTCGCGAGCTTCACAAGGTAGTTACATTGGCTCGCAAACTGTGCAAAAGGTGATCGAAATCAACCCCTATCTTTTGGGAACAATGGCCGGAGGTGCGGCTGATTGTTTATTTTGGGAGCGAAACCTTGGCACACAGTGCCGAATGTATGAGTTAAGAAACAGGGAACGAATCAGTGTTGCAGCAGCATCTAAATTGCTTGCAAATACCATGAACTACTACAGGGGCATGGGTCTATCGATGGGAACCATGGTGACGGGTTGGGATAAAAAGGGTCCGCAACTGTATTATGTCGACAATGATGGCACGCGCTTAGAAGCCGATAAGGAAAGGCCTTATTTTGGTGTTGGGTCTGGTGATCCGTTCGCGTACGGTATTCTAGATACAAATTGGAGGTACGACATGAGCGACGAAGAAGCAATTGAACTCGGTAAACGTGCGATCTATCATGCAGTATACCGTGACGCTTACAGTGGTGGTGTTAATAATGTGTACCATGTGAAGGAAGACGGATGGGTCAAGGTGTTTTCTGGTGATACTTATGAACACCATGATCGCTATTCCGCTGAGCGTGAAGCAGCAGCCAATCCTGCTTAGCTAGAGTGTAGTCCTCCACTTAGGTTAAACATAAAGATGAAACAAGTTAAATTACATTTAAGCCGGTGGTGGAACTGGTGCTTCCCCTTCAGGGACACCCGCATCGAACCATACTGCTCCTATTTCCTCGGACTTCCATCCATATTGAAACGACGACGCCTCCCTTTCACTGCCCTCCAACAACGACGAAACTTTCTGCGGTTTTTTTGATGCAATCAGTGACCCCTTTCCAGAAGGTCTACCGGAAGTCAGTGTCGACCTTCCAGAAGGTCTGCCCATCGAAGTCAGTGTCGACCTTCCAGAAGGTCTGCCCGTCGAGGTTAATGTGGAACGACCAAAGTAAGAAGTATTGCGGTTAGGGTCAACACTGCTGCCTTCGTTGGATACAGTGTGACTTTTCTGAGACTTTTGCATTCGTCGAATCAATTTGACCGTATTCCGGTGACTGTAGACGTAAATGGCTACCATGCCGTATAATACAGCAATACCTGTAAAATCCGAGCTCAATGCGGCTATAGAAAACCCTTGATACGCAGATTGATTCTTCCAGCCCTGTGGATGCAAAATACCATCCGTATCGAAAATAATGAATGTAAATGATGATATCAAAAGTATCAAAATAGCCAGAATAACATGAAATCCTGCCCTCTTTATTGCCATCAAAGCCCTTTTCGCATAATATGTCGAAGTCGTGCCACTATCTCTCTTCTTCTGCCTCTTTACTCGCCCAAATAAAAAGCTCTTGCTGGATCGCCACCGAGGATCCTCATCTTTTTCACTTAACTGGACTGTTATAGTCATAGTTTCAGAGCCAGAGCCGCTGAACTTATTGGACGAAGATCCTCCGTCAGAAGATAGATACTCCTCGAGTAGTTTCGTCATTCGGTAGCGCCCAATTAGGAACAAGATCGCAATCACGAGAAGATAAGGCGCCGCCAGAAGAATCGCCACATTCCAGTTACCAAGTCCTGCACAGACGCCCATTCCAATTACAAACGTTGATTGAATAAAGCTAACTAAGCGCTTGTAATACTGTGGACTTTGAACCACCGTGGCTTTCATTTTCCTCGCACGGTATGCAACTTCGACCCAAATTACTGATACGTTCAGCGCTGCAATAACTGCCGTAACAAATACGATAAAGATAAGCGGACGATTAGCATATGTCCAATACGATACTTTATCCGAGTCCTCCGCAGTTGTCAAGTACTGGTCGAAGCTGTCCACGTCAAAGAAAATTAGAAACCGAAAGCAACGCCATAAGCACCAAGCGAGAAACCCTATCCACAAGGACAATAGTACAATTGTCCCAGACGTAAATTGCCTAATTTCTTTAAACCCTAAATATTTCAAAGTTGCTATAATATCATACGTAGCAAAAAGAAGCGCTACCAAACCTGCCAAAAGCACAACACCGTTAATTATGACTCCATAATACCACATGAAGCCAACAGCACTTTTACAGTCAGGGCCTTCCCAACCATAAAATGTAGAACATTCACAAAAACCATTTTTCACGTCAGACCAGCTAACATTCACATAGCATAACTGTCCTGGCACTGTACAATTACGATCAACAGAACACTCTCCCATTTTTACAAAGCTTTCTTTTTTCCAAGTTTGATGATCAATTTTTTTCTCTTCTCTTTTCGATTTCTCCACAAAACAAAACCAACACACTCGAACTCGAATTGTATAAGAGTGCTTTAGGTAAAACTATAACAATAAAAAACGAGGGCACGTGGGCACCCGGTCTACTCCCTTTTCAGGTATATACGCCCGACAAACCCATCTTGCTGTGCAGCGCACAGGCAATTTTTGGCCTGAAGTTCCTCACTTATTATCGAAAGTTCCCATGCTTGTCATGAATCTCAATGAATTTCAAAGATCGATTGAAAGTGACCTCAAGAATTTCGCCAAATTTCCAAAAACGAAAAAAAAGTCTTCGATTTTTTCGGTCAACTAGGCAAGATCGGACTTTTGCGAGGTAGCTTTGCCGTGAATGTGTTTACAAATGGCGTTAAGATGTTGCAAAAGATCTAGTTAGTCAGCGTACGTGTTTACTTCCGTGCGCGTTTATTTCCGTGTGCGTACACGTACACACGTGTGCACACATGTGCACTACTCAGGGGAACTTGTCGCTTATTGCACCACATGACCCACTAAAATTGTCATTAAAATTGTGAAACAAGGTCTAGCGAGGATACACAAGACCCATTTAGTTATGGTGAGCCATCAAAAATGCCCGCCCAACAGGGCTGTTGAGCTCTACTTAGCTCGATCTCTACTAACTAGTAGCTCGACTTTTGCAACCAAAAAACGAAGATGAAAAACGAGACGAAAATCTCCGCCCGGCACGGCAAACAGGTCAAGATTGGAGCTCGCGAGCGGCAGTCGCCCCCCGGGAGGGAATGTCAACGAAACGATGATGAATATTCATAACTGACCAGTGCTCCGGGGGACCCATGACTTTAGAACTGCGTCGAGCTCTAGCTCTCTTCTTGAAAATGGTCCTGCCAGGCGGGCTTTACTTTTTGGGTGTAGGATCAGTAGACAGCATCGAGGGATAATGAAAAAAAATTAATGGAGCCAAAGCCGGAAAAAGAAAGATGGAGAAGACTGTTCACTTACTTGATTATGGTGCTGGTAATGTCCGTAGTGTACGTAATGCGATAATAAAATGTGGTTATAAGGTTGTAACGATTGAAAATGCAGAAGAAATAAAAAGTGCAGAGACTTTGGTATTTCCTGGAGTGGGAAGTTTTGGGAATGCAATGAGGAGGATGAAGACGAAAGGGTTTGTGGAGCCTCTTAAAGAATATATTGCTGCAAATAAACGTTTTCTTGGTATCTGTCTGGGAATGCAAACGTTGTTTGAGGGCTCTGAAGAAGATGAATCTGAAAAGGGACTTGGTATTATCAAGGGGACAGTGAAACATTTTAAATCTGTTTCTACGGCTGGTTTATCTGTTCCTCACATTGGTTGGAATGGTGTGAATTGGAAAAAGGGTTCTCGGTTGTATTCCAAAGAACATGATCTTGGAAGTTTTCGAGCATACTTTGTTCACAGCTATTGTGCAATTCCAAGCGCAGAGAATGAAGACTGGGTGCTGAGTACAACTACATACGACACGGAGTTTATTAGTTCGGTGCAAAAAGGAAATGTAATGGCGACGCAGTTCCATCCGGAGAAATCGGGTACGGTTGGTCTTGATATCTTTCGAGGATTTCTAGAGACATTGACAGATCCTAGTGAAGCCCCTGCTGCGCCGAAAGAAACTGTGGGTCTCTCTAAGCGTGTAGTTGCCTGTCTGGACGTGCGTGCTAACGACGCCGGTGACCTGGTAGTGACCAAGGGTGACGGATATGATGTGCGTGAAAAGAAGGAAGAAAGCGGCGAGTCTGCGAAGAAGAAGGGCAAGGTAAGAAACTTTGGTAAACCAGCAGAGCTGGCTGGGAGGTATTATGAAGATGGCGCGGACGAGGTGACGATATTAAATATAACATCTTTTCGAGAGGATACGCTCGAGGCGGATGTGATGCACGAGATGCTTATTGCGGTTTCGGAGAATGTCTTTGTTCCTTTAACAATCGGTGGGGGTATTCGTGATTACGGTAAAACCACTGCTCTGGAAGTTGCAGCCCGGTATTTTCGGTCTGGCGCCGACAAAGTGTCCCTTGGAAGCTATGCAGTAGAGGCAGTTATTCACCTTCGTGATAAGTTGGGCAACGTGTGTGATGAGAGCACGGCAATCGAAAAGATTAGTAAGGTGTATGGATCGCAAGCCGTTGTAATATCTGTGGACCCGCGTCGAATTTATCTCGAATCGGAAGCGGAAGTTTTGGAGGCCAAGGCGAATGGGTACAGTGTGTTTGATGTGAAAGACGAGCGTTCTCATGCGGAAGTACGGGCATACAAGGAATGGCTGGCAACGTCTGTGGGTGAGCCAAAGCCCGAGCTTTCTGAAGAAAAAGGTAACCGAGAAGCGCGGCCATCGAAATGCTGGTTCCAATGTACTGTTGCGGGTGGGCGCAAGCGCCGCCCTTTGGATGCTGTACAGCTCGTGCAGGGCGTTGAGAAACTCGGTGCGGGAGAGATTCTTCTCAACAGTATCGATAAGGACGGTAAGAATTCAGGCTTCGACATCAATCTTGTAGACGCTGTGCGAAGCGCTGTGGGTATTCCGGTGATTGCGTCTTCCGGTGCGGGTTCGCCCAGCCATTTTGTGGAGGTATTTTCCAAAACCAAGGCAGAAGCCGCGCTGGCGGCGGGGATTTTCCACCGAAATGAAGTTGAGATAAAAGATGTCAAGGGAGCCATGCGAGAAGCATCCCTCCCAGTTCGCGAATGAGAAAGTAAAAAATAATTCTAACAATAAAAGGTTTGATTCGCCAGCCCGATACCGCTTTGTACATTGAAATCAAAGCACCAGTTGGCGTCCAAAGACAGCATCGGCTTGATGCATGTTCCACCAGAGCTGGCGGTAGCTACTGATAACGCTGCGGCAATCCTATCCATATTTGATGAAAATTTACCGACGAGGCCTTGGGTGTGGACCCCGAGCAAGTAGGTATCTGTAAGGAAGTCTTTCATTTCCTGGAATTGTGTAAATCCTGCTTGCCTCACCCTTTTTGACCAAAATACGCCTTCGATGGTGACCCTCTCTTTGCCTTTCTCGGCTTTGAATACATCATACCGGCGTCTATCTATTTTGTCATTGTACAACCACGTGATGTCGTGGTGCTGCAAGGTGATATTCTCGATCACGTCTTGAGAGTCTGTGGTGAGGAACACGGATCGATAACCAAATTTGGCAATCATATCCCGAACATACGGTATGAAATACTCTAAACCGTCGCAGCGCCGCCCCTTGACATCAATCATGGGGTCTGTGCACGCGTCACCTAAACGAATATGTACACCGAGAACGGGGAAGTTGTCGGGGTCTTCCAACCCGATGCGCTTGCGCTCCGCGAGAATATGGTTGGCGAGCCACGGCTGTGGCTTCATGACAAACTTGGTGACCTGTGCGACATTCCACAACAGGCCAAGGTGCTCAAATTCTTTCAGCATCGTCGGGAGTCCAAATTTGCCCGTGTACAGCCTCATGTCTGCCTTTTTTGATTTGTGGTGGCCTGGTCCATCGTCGTCTTGTTCGACACGGCGCCAAACCTCGTCGCCATCTCGAAAGTTGCTGTACGGTTGACAATCGCGGTCGGGTTTATCCCTTGGTGCAAACTCGCGAATGTAACACGAAACTCGACCGGCGTGACGCCCTTTACACTGGTTGTCGTCGGCCCATAGTGATCGCGGGTTCAAAAACGCCTGCCCCGTCTGTGCAGCGTACACCAATGGTTTTATCAGGTAATTGAGTGAGCATCCCGCACCGCACTCTGCTTGATCAACCCATAACGCCTTGGCGTTTTCCGAGTCCATGCCGCACTTCGTCGATTTCAACAAGCGCTGCTCGAGCTTGCCGGCGAAACCTCGGTACTCTCCACTTTCACGTTCCAGCTGCGCCGCGGGAACGAATTTATCCTTTGGTTCTACTGTCAGGAAATTCGGCTCCGCAGCGGTCGCTAAATTTAAACAATAAGGCGCGCTCTGCATGGAGACCAAGGCCTCCTTTTTGTTCCTTGTATCGATGGCATGAAAGTTCATTTCGACAGCTGCTTTATAATTTTTTCGGTCACAATACATACCCACCCGTGATCCTCCTCTATCATCAAAAACCACACGGTCATTTCTTTCGTAAAACATCTGCATCACATCTTTCACGTGCTCCGACCTATCGTTGGTTCCACGAACAACGGCGCCCCATTCACAATGCTTGCCACTTACGTGCTCATATGACCAATCCTCGAACTTGAACACCTTTTCGCGCGGCATGAACATTTGCACGCTTAACGACTGAACCACCAAGTCATTCTCCCGTTGCGTAAAAATTCCACCTGTCCAATCTACAAAACGGAAAAATTGCTCTACTTTTGGTTGTCTCCAAAACGACACCTTGGTAGCGAAAAAGTTGTTGTAGTACCCATAATTGTTGTACCGTCTCTTTTTGTCCAAGCAACATTCCTCCAAAAATCCATCCTTGAAGTCAGACTCATCCGCGCGATCCAAATATGCCCCTAAAAACGCATTGCGAAAATGATCATTACAACAAGGTTCCAACGCATCCACTCGAAACGCATATTCGTACCCATTCGTTTTCATGAAATCAAACATGTTATATTCTATTGGAGAATGGATAAACGAGTCTTCGTCCATACGCATAACGTACTCATAGCCCAACTTTTCCACAAAGTCAAACAACAAACCCGAATACCACCGGCACATTTTTCGATACCCCACTGAAAAACTGTCGTCGTTCCAACGCTTTGATTGGCTCAAATCAAGAAAACCAGGAACATCCCAAAAACGAGAATCAGAATCTAACTTTATCAAAAATATCTCTGGTCGTAACCCATCCTTCCGGAGATCAACCTCATCTTGATGAGTGAAATCCCCTTCGTGAAAAATCAGCACGTCCAGTTTTTGCCGCTCATTGTAATTCTTGTAAAGCAGGTCCAAGCTTTTCTTCAACATTGCGCCACTATTTCTCCCATATGATGAATGCCACTTTTGTGCCATGTACACAATACAACCGTTTCTATCGTTTTCTCTACCAATTCGTTCAGAAAGAGACTGGAAATCAACCTCCTTCTTTCTCGCTTGCGTGCACTGACGGCTGGGGATGAAATTTCGACCGAGTTGGAATACATTTCGGACAGCACGTTCCACCGATCCGGAAACGTCTAGTGGCCGCACGTGAATATCTTGTTCAGAGCAAACATTATCGTATATTGTTTCCTGTTTGTCATCTACTTCGTCTTTTTGATGATCCTCCCAGTCCTCATCACTAATCTCCAAATTTCCATGCTCTTTTCTCAATCTCCAAGTGCGCTCATCTTCTTTACTAGGTTGAAATTGAACCACCGATCGAAGTTGTACAAATCGATCATAAAAAACCAATTGCACTATCCCTAAAAAACTAGTCGCCATGAATATCATCAGCACGATTCGTCTCCCTTTCATTTTCTTTTTCCAAACATGCATACATATCAAATCAATCAAACCAAAAAATACTAAACTAAACTAAACTAAAACAAATACAACCAGCCAGCCAGCCAACCAACCAACCAACCAACCAACTAGCCAACCAACCCAACCGAATCAATCAAAACAGCAATCACAATAAACAATCTGTCTCTCTCACTCTCTTGGGAATGCCTCGATCGGGTAATGTCGGCTCTACATTTTCATGTAGTATTCTTATAATGCACGTAATTATTTAGTTCTATTACCAGAATCAAAGGAAAGAAACAAAAAAATTGACGGGGTACGAATGGTAAAAGCCCATGGCTTTTTTTTAGTCGATCGCGTTAACCACTCTTTTTGAAAATTGAGTAAAATTTTCTATGACGAATCTATTAATATTTTTCTTACAAGAATAAAATATATCTCGTTCAAATTATTGTCAAAGACATAATTCGTGTAGTAATAAATACTTTTAAAAAATAGTATCATTTGTCATGTATTAAAATGACTCCTCTAATGTCGATCGGGTAATGTCGGCTCTACATTTTCATGTAGACACAATCTTATATTCTTACAATGTATTTGTTTAATTCTATTACCAGAATCAAAGGAAAGAAACAAAAACATTGACGGGGTACGAATGGTAAAAGCCCATGAGTTATTTTTAGTCGATCGCGTTAACCACTCTTGTTGAAAATTGTTAAAACTATTCTATGACGAATCTATTAATACTTTTCTTACAAGAATAAAATGTTTTTGGTTCAAATGAGTCTTAAAGACATAATTCGTGTAGTATTAAATACTTTTTAAAAACGTAACATTTGTCATGTATTAAAATGACTCCTCTAATATTGCCGTTAAAAGAGAAAAAAAAAACTTTTGTTGAACTTGAACTTTGAAAAAAGAAAAGAAAAGAAAAGAAACAACGAAACAACGAAAGAAGAAAGATGCCTGAAATGAAAGAATTTGATGATGATGATAAACCTGAATACATAAATGATAGTAGAAGTAATATGACTCTGGATGAAAGGATTGGTGAAACGAATGGAGTACAAGAAAGTGCACTTCGAAGCATGAAAACTACACACCAACAGTTCACAGTATTACGTTGTAAACTGATTCTTGTAGGTGATGCGCATGTTGGGAAAACAGCACTTGCTCAAATGTTTTTAACGACAGGGCAGAATTACCCGAAAAGTTATCTGATGACATTAGGTGTAGAGTTTGCAGTCAAAGACATTCAGCTGAAAAACTCAAACCGTAAAGTAGAATTATTTTTGTATGATACGGGTGGACAATCTGTATTCAATCAAAGAGAACTAGGGGGACAATACTGGACAAATTCATCTGTTGCAGTTTATGTATATGATGTTGGCTCGCGAAAATCGTTCTTGTCCTGTTCAAAATGGCTTGCAGCTGTAAGAAGTGAAAATAGTGGTCGACCCGTACCAGGACTTTTGGTAGCCAATAAAACCGATCTTAGAGATCGAGGCCGCGTAGAGGTTTCTCACGAAGAAGGATCGAATTTTGCTAAAGAAAATGGCCTTACCTTTTTTGAAACATCAGCTTTGCGAAACACTGGTGTGAACGAGCTTTTCGAGTTTGTCGCCAACGCATACAGTGCTAAATATGACGAAGCGATCGCCCGAGCTGAAAACTGTGTTTAATTGAGCATGATTTGTCATTCATATTCTAAAGTTTACAAAACGCACTTATTTTTTGTTCTGGTTTGAACGTTTTTCAAGTTGTTCCCTTGAGCCCCATGCCGCCGGCAGGCAAAAAGCCCCCCTGGCAAGGGCCCCCGGGAGGGGTTATGAAGGTATCACTTGCCTCCTTGTGCTTTGGATATTTCGAGGTTGACCTCAATTAAAACATGATTCACAAAATATAAGATTCAATGTAAATTTCAACCAAATATAGACGAAAGAAACGACTTTTGATCGTCAGTGTCGCTTTTCCCGGGACCATGGTCTTGTTTTGAGCAGGATTTTTGTTCTTTGATCCAAGGATGTTTTAAGGCATCCTCGAAGGAAATGCGGTGCTCTGGATCCACGGTAAGGGTACGTTTGCAAAAATCAAGGCATTCTGGAGATAAACCATGCCAATCTTCTTCAAATCGAAAGGGGGAGTTGGACGGTGCTGAATAATCTTGCACAGTAAAATCGCGCCATCTCTTCAACTGCAAGTGGGGAAAGGGTAGATAACCATGTAACAAAACGTAAGTAACGATTCCAATAGACCACATATCAGAACGTTCGTTGTACTCACATTTCAAAACGACTTCTGGGGCAGCATAGCTCGGGCTGCCAACGGGGCGGGTGAGCTGTTCTCTCGGCAATGTACTCCCTAGACCACCCAAAGCACTCTTACTGGGGTCAGGAAGAGGGCGACAATGACCAAAGTCAACTAGCACGATATCACCGGAATCGATTTCTGGTCCGTCCTTCCTGCGCATGATATTTTCAAGCTTAACATCAAGATGCGTGCACCCTTGTGTGTGGCACGCATTGATAACGTCAAGTAGCTTTGCAACGACCCGCGACGCGTCACTTTCTAACTGCGGCTCAAACTCCGTATTGTTGAGAAAGCTGAATAGATCGCCACCGGAACAAAGCTCTGTCACGATGTGAATGTTGACTGGGGATTCAAAACTTGCCCTGAAATTCAATAGGTTTGGGTGCGGACGAAGTCGCTTAAGCGTTTCAATCTCGTGACGAACCGATCCAATATCTTCGTTCTCCTCGGTCCATATTAGTCGAAAACCCTTTGGACATGTCTTTACAGCTACCGGGGTTTTCGATGCAACGTCAATGCCACGGCGAACAATCCCCTGGCGACCTTGTCCTAATAGTTGATCGCCATGGTCGTCAACCAGAGCAAATTGTTCCCCGAGTTGTGGAGCACGTGACTGCATGCGTAGCAATTGCACAGCAACACGGTCAGATATCCTCTTCAACATCTCCAGTTGCTTTGCCTTTTTCCGTTGAACCCTAGCAGCGCGTCTGCGTAAATTCTCCATATGCCGCATTGGTTTTCGCCGGGAGCTTGCCCCGAAGAGCGGAGAATCCTTCTCGTCTTCATCCTTTTCATTAATACAACTTTTGTTGGAGACAAACATATCAAGTTGTGTTCGGCTAACCACAGGTGCCACTGGACGCCAAGCATGCTCCAACTCAGGTTCCGCGCACCTCGATTTCCAACCTGCAGTGTCATCTACAATTTGTATTGAAGGCACAACACATCCGTCCAATACTCCATATGAAGGGTCATTGACTTTAGACGCGTATCGCTGTCGTCCTTTACATTTCGTAAGATTTGGCACAACTAGAGGGGGAACCGCGCCACGAGGCAGTAATGATTCTTGTTTCAGTGAGAGTGGTCGCAATTTTCCGCTTAAAAAATGTTTCCAGGTCTGGGACCCTTCCGAATCACGAGGACTCGAATTATGTGGGATTGCATTTGCCAATTTATTCGTATTTACTGTTCCTGCTGGTGCTCTTGAGTTCAACAGCTGCCTACTATACCGAGACATATTTTTGTTGAATATTTTTCTCGAAACCTGCCAAGCATTGATTTATTTATTTTTACACTACTCACTTAGCGCGGTAAATTTCTGAATTACAATTTATGTTTGCTTTATTTTTTTTTTAATCGTCTACTACACCTGAATCATACACGTATTCAACAAATTGATTGATTTTCTTTCCCCTTTTGCCTTTCTTTTTTTCCCTTTCTTTGTACTACGTTCGTTTCTTGATTGTTTCGTTCCTGCTTTTTACGGTTGGTTCTCCCTGGTTCGCGCAGTCCTGTTTTTCTGAGCGTCATAACTGACGTGTACCCAGCATGCCAAGTTGTCCAACTGGTTTTGAAAAGGAAAAGTTCTTGTCCTCTACGTCTTTTGGACCTGTTCTATCCATTTTGAAGATATAGTCCTGATGAAACCGACCAGTTTCAAAACCTTCCTTACAAGTAGACCTATGTATGTACAGGTTGTGTATCGATCGAACCATCATCGCGGAGGAATCACGGGTTGCTCGGATATGAATCTTGGAAGAAGCTCCACAAAGGTGGAGTTTATCATCTCCTCCCGGGAGGCTACTTCGTCGGGACTTTTTTTAAAACCTGCCGGCGGCTATCACAATGAGTTAGTTATATTAAACGGGAGCATTATTTGTGACAGCCGCCGGCAGGAAAGAAAGCCCCGACGCAACTGGTCGGCCCCCTGGAGGGCTGGGCTCCAGGGGATGAGAAATATCCACCATAGTGAGATCATAAAAAAAAAGAAAAAAAAAAGAAACAAAAACTAAAAAAACCAGATGAAAGAAGAATCGTGTGATACACTTCGTTTGAAGGGAAATGCAGCATTCGGTGATGATGATTTTGAATCTGCAGAAGAATTTTATACGAAAGCACTTGATATAGATTCTCGTTCAACTGCTGTATTGGGGAATCGTAGCTTGGTAAGAATAAAACTTGGAAACTTTCAAGGGGCTGTGGAGGATGCTACAAAGTGTATAGAGAGTGACGAAATGTACCTGAAAGGATATGATCGTAAAATTGCAGCTGAAATTGCACTAGATCAAATATGGAAAGCTCGTCAAACCTGTGCGAATGGACTCGCCAAGTTTCGAAAGAATGCTGGTTCCAAACATATAGCTTACTTTGTAAGAAGATTTAAGACGTTGTGTGACCAAGGTGAGGTTCGAGACCAAAAGGATCAAGTAAAATCCTTGGAACAGTGGAAAGAAGTAGCAGCGTATATGAACTCTAAAGATGGCCGGGTACGTTTGGCATGTCTAGCGACTTTTTGGAACGCAAGTAGTCCAGAAGAGCGTATGTACATCTTTAAACAATTTATCCGCATTCAGCAAGGAGATGCACTTTTAGAGAACCCATCAAGTATGGAATGTGCTGACAAGACACTGAAAAGTATCAGCCTTGATAAACTATCAGCATTGCCAATGGATAACTACGAAAACGTCACTATCCATGCTCCATGGGCAACGTTCTACTCGTCTCAAACGGAACTTGTGAGGAAGGTTGAAATATTCAAGGCAGTATTTGACGTGTGCTCTGATGTTGAAAAAAATCTCATTGCTGGCGATTTAGGCAATTTCGTACAATCTACAGAGTAGAGACAACCACCTATAAGTGTACTGTATATGTATAAAAAGTCAACTTATTTATGATTTCAAAAGGCTGATTATCAAAACGCCGAGGATGAGTAAAATTACAAGTGCTAAAATGATTGCCATCTTACGGTTCTTCCAAACTTCCCGTTTTTTCAAATCATTCGCTTGTCTATTAAACTGTCCTGCAGCTTTGTTAAGGTCTTCTGTGTCTTGTTGAATCTTTTCTGTTTGATCCAAGTTCGATAACATATTGTCAATGTTATTCTTCATTACCACCGTCACTTGCTCAGTCTTGGCCTGAACAGCAGCGATTTTGTCGACATCCTCAACGTGTGCATAACGCTCACACATATTAGCGAATGACTTTTTTGTCTTTTTAGACAAGGCATTATCTTTTACAGTGAGTGCCTTTGAAGCATACGGGCGAAACTCTTGCTTCATTTCATTCAAGATTTGAGTTGACACACGTAAAGGGTAGTTTGATCCTGTCACCACAAGATAAACAAGTCGTTCATCATCAGCGAGCAAAGTCACAGAGTAGTCATCATCTTGAAGTCTCAACCTTGATCCAGCTGGAACTCTTCCTTCAAATCCAGGCGCAGATAGAATTGATTTAATCGTATTACAATATTGTTGTTTTCTGTAATCTCCTTCAAGAGCTGTATGCGTGGCAACAAGTGTTTGA
>JACLAD010010681.1_pt1 | contig 19659 bp, 16 predicted proteins | sample 8027901 | NCBI WGS metagenome assembly JACLAD01 (sample SAMN15725071, study PRJNA655200) | protist metagenome | isolation source: fluorescence activated cell sorting (FACS) single amplified genomes of... | place: Spain: Blaines Bay Microbial Observatory, Mediterranean Sea | collected 2016-07-05 | reverse complement strand
CATATTTTCAAAAATCTGCCAAAACCTGAACTGATTATTATCGCCGCCCTGTATCACGATATAGCCAAGGGCCGAGGTGGCGATCATTCAGTGCTCGGCGCTGTGGATGTCGCCGAATTTGGCCAGCGTCACGACCTTCAACCTCAGGAAATCAAACTTCTCCAGTGGCTGGTGGAAAATCACTTGCTAATGTCAACTATATCCCAGCGTGAGGATATCTCTGATCCCGATGTTATTTACAAATTTGCTCGCCATGTTGGCGACCAGATGCACCTCGATATGCTGCTGGTACTCACGGTAGCGGATATCAATGCGACCAATCCCAAACTTTGGACCGATTGGAAAGGGTCGCTGATGAGGAATTTATACTTCGAAACCCAAAGAGCTTTGCATGAAGGAATCGAAGAGCCTGCAGATAAATCGGCATGGGTCGAAAATGCCAAAAATACTGCACTGCACCTATTAAGTGAAGACGGAATTACCAATGCCAGCGCTCTCAAAGTCTGGGGAGACATTGCAGAACAATTCTTTCTCCGCGAGCGCGCGGAAGACATTGCCGAATTTACCAAAGCGATTGTCACTAATAACCAAATGCCAATGATTTTACTGCGGGACGTCAAGGTCGAAATCCCAGTGGCAACCCAGATCTTTGTCTATACCCATGATGAAGGCAATCTATTTTCCATCATCGCAGCTGTCATGGATCGCCTGAGACTGAATATCCAGGATGCTAGATTGCAAGCTACCAGTGACAACCGCACATTTCATGTATTTTATGTGCTGGATGATAATGATCGCCCCATAGGAACTAACCACAGGCTGTGCAAAAAGATTATCTCGAGCCTTAGCGATGGAATTTCCAATCCCTCATCGGTCAAGATGGACGTCAATAGACGGACCTCGCGACAGCTAAAAAGCTTAACCATTAAAACATCGGTTTCCCTGCGCAATGATATGCAAACTGGCACTACGGTTTTGCGAGTCATTACGCCCGACAGACCCGGTCTTTTGGCCCATATTGCACGAATTTTCTCAGACTATAATCTGGTTCTCTACAATGCCAAAATCTCCACTTTGGGCGAGCGTGTCGAAGATACCTTCTATATCAGAGACAAAAATCATCAGCCGGTAACCGATAAACCTTTAATCGAAGAGATCCAGAAAACTATTTGCACTGAGTTAGATTTGCGCAATTTTGAAAACGCTGAAGCAGCTACAGGCATGGATACATGAACCCTTATCTTAAAGACCTTCACCCCTATCCTTTTGAGAAACTGACTGAGCTGAAAGCCGGAATAAAGCCACCCTCCGCGCTGGACCCCATTCTATTATCCGTTGGAGAGCCACAACATGCCGCGCCGGATTTTGTCAAACAAGCAATCTGCGATTCCATTGATGGCTTAGAGAAATATCCCTCTACCCGCGGCACAGATCTACTGAGAACAACCATTGCAGAATGGCTGGTAAAACGCTTTGATCTGGAGGCCAGTGCAGTTGATCCGGCGGAGAATATTCTCCCAGTAGCAGGGACACGAGAGGCACTATTTGCTTTTACTCAGGTGTTGATTGATCAGTCAACCGCTGACAATCCTATGGTGGTCTGCCCAAACCCCTTTTACCAAATCTATGAGGGAGCGGCAATTTTAGCCGGTGCCGAACCCTACCATATCAACTGCGAGGAACAACAAAATTTCATCCCTGATCTAGATGCTGTACCCGCCGAGGTATGGCGGCGCTGTCAGCTTTTACAACTCTGCTCGCCTGGCAATCCAACCGGCTCAACCCTATCTCTAGGAGATTATAAGCGGGCTCTAGAATTGGCCGATCAATACGATTTTGCCGTGTCCTGTGATGAGTGTTACTCAGAAATCTACCGCGATGAGCAAAATCCGCCTCTGGGACTGCTGGATGCCTGCCGGCAATTGGGTAGAGATAATTTTCAGCGCTGTATGGTATTTCACAGTTTATCCAAGCGCTCAAATCTGCCCGGACTGAGATCTGGATTTGTCGCCGGAGATCGGGCATTAATAGCCGCATTTTTCCGCTATCGCACCTACCATGGCTGCGCCCTGTCTCTACCGGTTCAAAAAGCCTCCATAGCCGCTTGGCAAGATGAATCCCACGTGGTTGCCAACCGCATGCTGTACCGAGAGAAATTTGCAGCAGTCAGCAAAATCCTGGAACAGGTAATGCCGGTTTCAATTCCCGAAGCCAGCTTTTATTTGTGGCCCCGAACCCCAGACGATGATATTCAATTTGCTAGAGAGCTGTATGCCAATCAGAATATTACGGTGCTGCCCGGTCAATATTTATCCAGAGCTACTCCAATGGGTGATCCCGGCAGTGGTCGCGTGCGATTAGCGCTGGTTGCATCCATCGAGGAGTGCATCGAGGCGGCTCAGCGCATTGTCACATTTGTTCAGGAAAATCACTGAGTAATATTTTTGATTAGGGGCGCATCCATGACACAAAGCGCTCTATAACAAGCCTAGAGGTACGTAAAAATGTTAAAGAGAGCGCGCGCTGAGATAATTTTAAACAAGCTGAATAGCCTCTATCCAGATACTCCTATTCCGCTGGACCACAGCAATAATTTCGAGTTGTTGGTAGCGGTGCTTCTCAGTGCCCAGTGCACCGACGAGCGCGTCAATCAGGTCACCCCGCAGTTGTTTTCCCTGGCCGATAATGCCATGGATATGCAATCGGTGGCCGTCGACAGCATCTACCAGATTGTCCGCCCCTGCGGCCTTGCTCCCCAGAAGTCCAAGGCGATCTCCAAGCTATCGAAAATTCTCGTGGAAGAACATGGTGGAGAAGTGCCAGAAGATATGCAAATGCTAGAGGCCCTACCCGGAGTGGGTCACAAAACTGCCAGTGTGGTGATGTCACAGGGATTTGGGCACCCCGCTTTTCCTGTGGATACTCATATCCACCGTCTGGCTCAGCGCTGGGGCCTTACCAAAGGTAAAAATGTTACTCAAACTGAACGGGATCTAAAAAAACTTTTCCCAAAAGACTGCTGGAATAAGCTTCATCTGCAAATCATTTTCTACGGCCGAGAGTTCTGCACCGCCAGAGGCTGCGATGGCCGAGTTTGCGAGATCTGTACCACCTGTTATCCCAATCGCAAAAAACCCTTTATCGCTCATAAACCATGATGCACTATCAATTTTCTATCTGACGGTCATAACACAATGATTACTCTATACGGGATTAAAAACTGCGACTCTGTAAAAAAAGCTCGAAAATGGCTAGATCAACAGGCAATTGAATACCACTTCCATGATCTTCGCGCCGATGATCTAACTTCTACAATGATCAATCACTGGGTTGATCAAGTTGGCTGGGAAATTGTACTCAACAAGCGGGGTACCAGCTGGCGCAAATTGGATTCCAATGTCCAACAAAATGTCCACCAGGGAAATATAGTTGACCTATTATTAAGCAACCCCACCCTGATAAAGAGACCTGTGCTAGATGCCAATGGTATAATCACCATCGGCTTTAACTCAGAGCGTTATCAAACAATTTTTAACTAACCAATCCATAAAACTGAAAATATCCATAAGAGCAAACAAATGAGCACCCTATACAGCTTTGCCATAGGCGTTGGCACCCAGAATAATCGCGGCGAATGGTTGGAAGTGTTTTATCCCCAGCCAGTACTTCACCCAGACAACCGTTTGGCAGACCTAGTAGCTGCTATTTTTGATAGTAGCTGCGATCTAGAGCCCAATTCAACACCATTGAGCGCCCTGCTCAGTGCACTTGAGCAAAATGGCTACAGCGATCTGGCAGCTTCGGTAGCGCCCCTACAAAACGCTAATCGGCCACTGGTAATAACCATTCTAGAGCAGGACACTGCCCCCAAATCAGTACCTGAGGCCTATCTTAAACTCCATCTGCTGAGCCACCGATTAATCAAACCTCATGAAACTGATCTCACTGGAATTTTCGGCACCCTAAAAAATATAGCCTGGACCAATGAAGGCGCCATAGATATCGAGGAACTGCCAGAAAGAATGGCTATTTCTAGGGCAAGCGGAAGTGTTTTAAGTGTCGACTGTGTGGACAAATTCCCCAAAATGGTCGACTACATCGTACCTTCGGGCGTGCGCATTGCCGATACTTCAAGGGTGCGACTAGGAGCCTATGTGGGCGAAGGTACCACTGTGATGCATGAGGGCTTTATCAACTTTAACGCTGGCACCGAAGGCCCCAATATGATCGAAGGCAGAGTCTCTGCTGGCGTATTCTGCGGCGCGGGCACTGATGTAGGCGGTGGCGCCTCTATTATGGGCACCCTCTCCGGTGGCGGCAATATGGTAATCTCCATGGGAGAAAAGTGTCTGCTGGGAGCCAATTCTGGATTGGGCATTCCCCTTGGCGACCGCTGTACTGTGGAAGCTGGCCTCTATATCACCGCTGGCACCGTTGTCACTCTGCTAGATGATCAAAAGCAGCCAACCGGGAAACTTAAAGCACGCGACTTAGCAGGCAAAAGTGATCTGCTATTTCGCCGCAACTCAGTGACCGGTGCAGTAGAGTGCCTCACCAATAAGACTGTTGTTGAGCTCAATCAGGCGCTACACAACGCCAACTAAGCACAACAAAACACAACATCGAGGGGCTGAAGCAAAGCCCCCCTCTCCAAGTTACAATCCTAGGCTCCCAACAGGCTTTGACCACAAACCCTGATTATATTGCCATTTAAACCAGCGGCCTGGGGGCTCAGAAAAAAGCCAATGGCCTCGGCCACATCCACTGGAAGACCACCCTGACCGAGAGATGAAAGCCTTCTGCCCAACTGCCGAGTGGCAAAGGGAATTGCCGCGGTCATCTGGGTTTCAATAAAACCCGGGGCAACAGCGTTAACAGTAATACCCCTCTGACCACAGGGTTGCGCCATACTTTCTACCATCCCTATGATGGCGGATTTTGAAAATCCGTAGTTGGTCTGACCGACATTACCGGCTATACCGCTAATTGAAGCAATGCCGATAATTCTACCCCCTTGATCTAGTAGCGAAGTATCCAGTAATGCTCGGTTTATTCTCTGCACACTGTCTAGATTAACCTGCATCAACAGCTGCCACTGATGCTCAGCCATTCGACTAAGCATCTTATCTCGAGTTATACCGGCATTGTGGACGATGCCCTGCAACTTATCGCCCTGCTGATTACAGAAATCAGTGATAATTTGTGGGGCGTCATCGGCGGTAATATCTAAGGCCAGGGACTGTCCACCCAACTGCTGCATTGCCTCATCTAACTGGGGTTGAGCCTGTGGCACATCAATTCCAATTACCGTAGCACCATCGCGCGCCAAAACTTGACTGATGGCCAAGCCAATGCCGCGAGCGGCGCCAGTGACCACAATCCGTTTATTCTGCAAAGGTTTGAGCCAATCACCCTGCAGCGCTGAAACCGGGGCACAGGCTGTCAATATCTGCCCAGTAGTAAATGCACTGCCAGGCGACAGTAAAAAACGCAGTGGCGCAGCCATAGACGGCTCACCGCCGCGGTCAATATAGAGCAAATTAGCGGTAGCGCCTTTGCGACCAATCTCCTTGGCCACCGATTTAATAAACCCAACCAGTCCTCGCTGTACGGTGGCATAGTCTGGGTCTGCGAGAGAGCTGGGCTTGTGAGCGATGATCACGACTCGACCACAGCGCGATAAACGACTTAAATTAGAATTAAAATAATTATATATTTCAATACTTTGCTGAGCATTTTTAATTCCAGATGCATCAAATATCAGGCTGCATTTCTCCGCGCTATCATCAGAGACCAACTCAACTTGCGTAGCCTCAAGAGCAGCTCTAACTGAATCTGAGAAAACCGCCCCAGAGCTGCTGGCCATTAGCACTTTGAGAGAGAGCCTATGGAGGCTATCAAACGCCTGTCGCTGCAGTGCGACAGGCTCTGGAAGCCCAACAGTGGATAACAGCGTTTTACCTAATTTGGAGTTAGCCAACTCAAGATACTTATCACCCATAGAATAAATCCTATCTAAATTTAGATTGTTTGAATTATGTCTGCACAAGCAGTTATAAAACAGGTGATACTATAGCCTATTTAATGCAAAGCGAATTGACCTTAATGCCAAGCAATTATCTGGGGTTGCCAATGAAATTATTAGTATCAGTTATTATATTGGAAGTGATATAACAACCGTGAAGACAATAATTTACAGCTTCCTTAAAAGAACTGGAGAATAAATAATGAGTGAAATTCGCAGAGTTGCCATTATTGGCGGCAACAGAATACCCTTTATGCGCAACCATACGGCCTATCACACAGCTTCTAATATGGATATGCTCAGTGCTTCTCTACAGGGCCTTGTAAGGCGATATGAACTGGAGGGCGAGCATCTCGGGGAAGTCGTCGCCGGAGCAGTTATGAAACACTCACGGGATTTCAACTTGGCTAGAGAAGCCGCACTGGCATCAGGTCTGTCACCGCAAACTCCAGCCTATGATGTACAGCAAGCCTGTGCCACTGGCCTCGAAGCAGCGGTTCTAGTTGCCAATAAAATTGCTCTGGGACAGATAGACTCTGGGATCGCCGCCGGAACTGACACTGCCAGTGATGCGCCGATCGGCATCAATGAAGGTTATCGCAGAATGCTTCTCGACCTCAATCGCGCCAAAACTCTTGGTCAGCGACTCAAGATCCTGATGAAGTTTCGGCCCAGGTTTTTCGCACCGGCACTCCCCGCTAATGCTGAACCGCGCACTGGTCTATCGATGGGCCAACACTGTGAAATTATGGCTAAGCATTGGAATATAAGCAGAGAAGAGCAAGATCAATTGACCTATAACAGTCATCAAAATCTAATTGCCGCCTATGAAAATGGATTCTTCGATGATCTGATCAGCCCCTTTATGGGGATGGATCGCGATGGTATTTTGCGTAATACGCCATTAGACAAGCTCGCCAAGCTCAAACCAGCATATGATCGAGAACAGGGCACCTTAACTGCCGCCAACTCAACCACATTAACCGACGGCGCCGCCTCTGTGTTGCTAGCCAGCGAAGAATGGGCCAGTGCGCGCAATTTACCTGTGCAGGCCTACCTCACCCACAGTGAAAATGCTGCCGTGGATTTTTATTCTCAAGGTGAACAGAGCGAAGGGCTACTGATGGCCCCCGCCTACGCGGTACCGCGATTACTACAACGCGCCGGGCTAACCCTGCAAGATTTTGATTTCTACGAGATACATGAGGCCTTTGCCGCTCAGGTACTCTGCACTCTAAAGGCCTGGGAAAGCGAAGAATTTTGCAGAACAAAACTCAACTTGGATGCCCCGCTAGGCGCTATAGATCGCAGCAAACTCAATGTCAAAGGATCCAGTGTTGCTACTGGCCATCCCTTTGCCGCAACTGGACCACGGATAATTGCCACGCTGGCGAAAACCCTCAAAGAGAATGGCGGCGGTCGTGGATTGATCTCTGTCTGCGCTGCCGGTGGTCTGGGCGTGACAGCGATAGTTGAAGGCTAAGACGCAGACAATTGTTATTGCTAATAACTACTCAGCACATATTAAAAATTGAATGGATCTGATCTGCAGGTAATTTAGTGCAACATTAAACCCTGCTTGATCTCTGATAACAGCGGGCCAACACAGCATTTAGACGCTATCGCATTATTAGCGGCGCCATTTATCGAAATATTCAATTAAACAATACCACGCCAAGTCACTAACCAAATTAAAGTGCAGCTATTACCAGCTTAATTATTTATGATAGATTCACTTTTATTTACTTAGTGTTAATTAGCATGCAATCTGAATGGTGCAATCCAAATAAAATCTCAGTAATTCGCATATTATTGTTAATCAACACATTAATTCTGTCAGCTGACTACTGCTATTCGCTCTCTTTCGATGAAAATGGTTTCATTGAGAACGCACAGGTATTTGTCCTAATTATCAGCATGACAGGCTTTCTCTATGCCGCTCTCACCAGCCAAATACGGTCCTTTGCATTGCTTTGTGCAGTAATTTGTTTTGCCTTTCTCTTGAGAGAAGTGGATATGGAGGATCTGAATATCCCGAGCTTGGCAATAACGCTGTTTAGTGGTGATGGAAAGTATGTAACCCTCTTAACACTCCTCTGCCCTACTTTATATCTGACATTAAAAAATCACAGCTTGAGCTTTTTAGTGCGAAATATAGCCTTTAGCTTCAAAAAATTAGCCGCCCTAATTACCTTATTCTTTATCTTATCTTGGATTTTCGATAAGTCTGTTATCCAGACTAATCAAAACGCTATGCTTGAGGAATTATTTGAGTTAAATGGCTATATTCTGATATTTTTTATCGCTTTGCTCTATAGTAATCATTTCTCGCAGAGACAAATTCAAAGAGCGGACTAAATACTGTAAACCGCGAAAGTAGTCAGTAGGCAATATCAATAGAGCTCTGCTGTATTGTTATGATCTAACAAAAACCGGTTTTTCGTAAAAGCCATAGACTCACAGACAAAAATTTCAACTATGACCCAATCTCAATCACTTTCAGGAATAGCCCTCACATTAGCATTTGGCGCGCTGGTGTTAGCTCTGGGAAATGCCAACAGCATAGAGTTGGACCATGCTTCCCTATTTGTGATCTGTGGAATCATCGGATTTTTACTTCACTGGTTAGTTTTTATCCCTTCCTACATTAACAAAACAGATCATTACTTCGATCTCACCGGTTCAGTGTCGTACATTACCACTGTGGTAGTCGCCCTATACCTCAACCCAGATTTAGATATACGAGATATTATAATCGCATCAATGGTTATAATCTGGGCGCTACGACTTGGCTCATTTCTTTTTTGGAGAGTTAAGACCCAGGGTAAAGACAGTCGCTTTGACATCATGAAAACTAAATTTACCTGGTTTCTTTTGACTTGGACTCTGGGAGGACTGTGGGTGCTAGTAACACTCGCGGCAGGTCTCGCAGCTATGTCCTCAAGTATAGATAAACCTCTAGGCATTATGGCTTACACAGGCATGGGCATATGGCTGTTTGGCTTAATTTTAGAGACTGTTGCAGACTACCAGAAATCCCAGTTTCGCAAGCTTTCAGAAAATACTGGGCGGTTTATCAATATCGGACTGTGGCGCTGGTCAAGACATCCCAACTACTTTGGAGAGATAGTTCTGTGGCTGGGGCTGTCACTGGTAGCACTGCCAGTTCTAAGCGGCTGGCAGTTGGCAACTATGATATCGCCAATTTTTGTCTACGTGCTATTGACCAGAATAAGCGGCATTAATCTGCTAGAGAGTCAAGGACAACACAGATGGGGCAATGATCCAGAATATTTGCTGTATAAGCAGTCAACTCCCAGATTGATATTGAGAAAACCCAAGGCAAATCCCCCTATTGGGGCCTGAAATGAAAAGGGCAAGTCCAATGACCTGCCCTTCGCATCAAATAACTGCTGTTATCCAACAGTCACAACAATATGGCTGCAGCATTAACCATAACTTAGCTGATTGAACTTCTTCTGGTGGTAATCACCATCGCCAAATGAACTATTAATAGCCATCAGGCGCTTCACATAATGACCAACATTCAGCTCATCAGTCATGCCAATGCCGCCGTGGATCTGTATCGCTTCTTCACCAATCAACTTGCCACTGCGCGCAATAGCCGTCTTGAGTGCATGAACAGACTTTTCGAGGTTTAGACTGTCACTTGACTCTTCATTGGCTTCGCAAATACCTCGGTAGAGCAAAGATTTGCTCTGTTCATAGGCGCCAAAAGTATCCACCATGCGGTGCTGAAGTGCCTGAAAAGAACTGATCGGCAGGTCAAATTGCTTGCGGGTTTTGGTATATTCCAACGTAATGACATTTAGGGTTTCCATAATACCCAAGGCTTCTGCACTGAGCCCAATAAGGATATTCGGCATAACTTGATTAATCAGAGCCATCCCCTCTCCTGCAGCACACAATAGCTGTGACTCTGCAACTTCAACATCTTTAAGCTGCACAGTACCTGCGTTTTGGCCATCCATAGTCTTATAGGACTTGATCGACACACCCGAGGCTTTAGCATCCACCAAGAAAAGGCTAACGCCCTCAGCGTCATACTGCTCGCCGCTAGTGCGCCCGGTGACAATAAACTTATCAGCAGTTCCTGCGTTAAATACGACAGTTTTCTCACCGTTTATCAGATAACCGCCATTACTGGAGACCGCCTGAGTCTTGACATCAGTCATCTCATAGCGAGACTGACGCTCGGTTGAAGCTAGGGTACCAAGGCAGCTACCATCAATGATTGATGGGATCGTATCAGCTTTTAACTGCTCGTTAGAGGAGGCCGCAAGTAGGCCGCCAAAAACAATTACCGTACTGACAAATGGCTCGACCACAATGCCCTTACCCAGTTCTTCTGCAATAATAGCAACATCTTCAACACCACCACCAAAACCATCATACTGCTCCTCAAAAGGGATAGACAGCCAGCCTAGCTCGGCAAAGGTATTCCAATAATCGCGATTAAAGCCCTCTTCGGAGGCGATTATTTCGCGCCTAGTGTCAAAGTCGTACTGGTCGCGGACAAAGCGGGCAATACCGTCTTTGATCATGGTTTGTTCTTCTGAATAATTAAAATTCATTTAGGGATCTCCCGAATTCTTGTATCTATTATGAGGTTTAAAGCCCAAGCACGGCTTTGGCGATTACATTGCGCTGAACCTCATTTGAGCCACCATAGATGGTTGCAGCACGGCTATACATATAACGAGTTCGCGCCTCTTGACCGAAATCATGCCCCAATTCGTCAGCATCCAGATGACTGGAAAATGCGCTTCCGTAGGAGCCGGCCAACTGCATACGAAGCTCTGTCAGTGCTTGCGTGATCTCAGTTCCCTTAATCTTTAACAGAGAAGATTCGGAACCGGGCATACCATCCTCAGCCATCGACGCAATAACCCGAAGCTCGGTGTATTCTAGTGCCATTAGTTCCATCTCGATATCGGAGAGTCGCTTTTGGAAAATCGGATCGTCAATCATGCGCTGACCACCATTAACTTCCTCTGCCGCTGCTTTTTTAATCATATCCAGAATTCGCTTGGAATCTGCAACCTCAGCCATCCCGGTACGCTCATGAGCCAGTAGCGCCTTGGCATAGGTCCAGCCCTTTTCAGGATCGCCAACCATATTTTCCATCGGGACTCTAACGTCCTCGAAAAATACTTCATTAAGTGAATGTTTGCCATCAATGGTAATAATCGGCTTAACGGTAATACCAGGGGTTTTCATATCGATAAGTAGGAAGCCGATGCCCTGTTGCTTACTCATGCCTTTGGCGGTGCGCACTAGGCAGAAAATCCAATCGGCATACTGGGCATAGGTAGTCCATATTTTGCTACCATTGACGATATAGTCGCTTCCGTCTATATCGGCAGCGGTGCTCAATGCGGCGAGATCCGAACCGGCGCCCGGCTCTGAGTAACCCTGACACCACCAATCTTCACTGGACAGAATGCGAGGTAAAAACTTAGCTTTTTGCTCCTCACTGCCAAAGGTATAGATTACAGGAGCAACCATAGTCACACCAAAAGGCGTTACCATAGGCGCGCCCACTGCACCACGTTCAGTTTCATAAACAAATTTTTGGGTAGTGGTCCAGCCAGTTCCACCATATTTCACCGGCCATCCAGCAGCCATCCATCCCTTTTTGTGCAGTTTCTTCTGCCATTTAATAACCGCCGCCTTAAAGTCTTCTTTGGTCTCACGAGCCATTTCGTCCGGGTTAAATTCTTGAGCGAAGAACTCACGCACCTCGTCACGAAACTCAAGATCCTGCGGGGATAACTTTATATCCATGATAATTTTCCTCGATAGATTAAACTTAACAACATTATGACATGTTTAATGTCAATAGTATAAATAAAATTTATGCGTCAGACTGATGTCGGGTCTGCATTTAAACGATTTTCGTGCTTGAACCTCAGTTACGAAATCAAGTGTCAAACAGACCTTTAACCTCAGCGCCAATAAAAGGCGCAATAAAAGCATTTTGTATGCAATATTTTACTACCAACTTCAGGAAATTGCCTTTTTTTGCCGCTCAAAAAAGATTGACGCCACTAGCATACTGGGCGCTGCCAAGAAGCCGATAATATCGAAAACAAATAATGCAGTGGTATAGGGATTCACAATTAATCCATCACGCATTGCATCAATCAGCACGCCGCCAAGTCCTGCACCCAGACTGGCACCGAAAAGGTTACAAGCCAATAGCAGAACAGCCGTCATAACCCCACGCAGTTGTGGCGGGGTAAGATCCTGAAATGTGGAAAAAGCCGGCCCATAAAAAGCACTGGTGCTAAAAAACACCACACTAAAACCAACAAGGAATATCCATGAGTCTACTGGGGCAAATCGATAAGCAATGGTTAGCGGGGCAATAAGTATCATTACAATAGCCAAAAAGCGCAATCGGCCTCCGCTATATCTTGACTGATACCAGTCACTTAAGATTCCGCCAAGCAATGTTCCCAAAGTTCCGAACAACAAATACAAATAGCCATAGAGCTGCTGTATTTCAGATAATTCAAAACCCCTTTCAGAGACCATCCAAGAGAGTGCAAAGGTAGCTGCACCAATGGGAACATGCAGAAGTATAGAGCCCACCAAAGTCCAGATGAGCACTGGAGAACTTTTTAGCAAACTGGTCACATCAGACAACACCTGACGCCAAGGTCTTTTATTCCCTGCGCTGGATGGCAGATCCAAGGCATGATCCGAATCGTCCATACCCCCTCGCTGGGGATCTTTGACAAACAGCAAAGTCAGTGACAATAGCAGACCTAAAAACCCAAGTGCGTAAAAACACATACGCCATCCATAAGTAGGCCCAAATATACCGGCTAAAATAAACGCCAGACTCGCACCTACTGGCACACCGAGGTAATACAAACCTGCAGCCGTACCACGAAAACGCTGAGGAAATAAATCTGAAATCATAGACATAGAAGTCGGCGTCATGGTGGACTCTCCGACTCCAATAAACAGTCGAGCTACGGCAATTTGCGCAAAATTCTTGGCCGCTCCTGAGTAGGCGGTTAATGCACTCCACAGAAAGAGCCCAGCGGCAATCAATCGCGGTCGGTGCAAGCGATCCGCCAAAACCCCCATAAAAAGACCAGAGATCACATAAAAGAATACAAAAACCAATCCATTCAGAAGTCCGTACTGGGTATCTGAAATTGACAAATCTGACATAATTTGTAGTGCAAAGGCAGTAATCAACGTGCGATCCAGCATGTTGAATATATTTAGCAACAGTAAAATACTTTTGCCTTTGTGGTTATTTTCTTATTGTTATCCATTAAATTACATCCAAGTAAAAACAAGGCCGCCACAACCTTTCGAACAGAAATTTTCCCCGCAAACAGCCTCAGTGGTCTATTATAAGGACTAAATAATTTAGACATGGTGGCATAGAGGAGGATGCCAAACCGTAATAAATTGGTAGTATAGGCAATCGCTAGGTTTTCAGTTAAAGTCACGAAAATGGCATATACAGTGTCATATTCAAACACAAAACCCCAACTAATAAAAAAGGATGGTTATGTCAGTAGAACAGGTTGTAGACGGTCTTAAAGAGAAAATTGGTGAAGATTGCGGTTTAGGCGCAATTCTAAAGTTCAACTTTGGTGAGGATGGCTGTGTAACCCTTGATTCAACTCAAGTACCCAATGTAATTACTACCGATGACATTGATGCCCAATGCACCATGGAAATTAGCCTCGAGCACTTTATGCAGATGGCCAGCGGCCAGTTAGATGGCACATCCGCTTTTATGACTGGAAAATTAAAAGTTCAGGGTGATATGGGCATAGCAATGAAGTTAGGTCCACTGCTCGCCTAGTGATCTATTAGCCTCGCGAAAATTCGCGAGGCTAATTCCACCACTGGGAAGATCTTTTTTTATCTACGAAAATGCCCACTACAAAATCAAATCACCACTAAGCATTTTCTGATCCCATTAAACTTGGCAGCACCAGGAGCAACTACCTTGAACTAATCTGGCTAAGTTTTTCACAATATTATTCGATCAGCTAGATAATTGGCATGCTTTCTGCAATGTTACTAATATGCAGTTCAGAGTATCCCCAAAGTAGTGCTCCATGTTTCTAAAAGAGACCCAGAAGCTATATCCTGCCGTGATTATTGCACCTTTTTGGTGCAACGTAAGGGGCGCTGAGCTATGCTGAACCCAGCATCTACCATGCCTATTATCTTTACCGATCTCGATGGCAGCTTGCTAGATCATTACACCTATAGCTTCTCTGCCGCCACACCACTGCTCGAAGAACTGAATGGTAAAGATATTCCGGTTATTCCTGTAACCAGTAAGACCTATGCTGAGGTGTTAAGGTTGCGGCGATTTATGGGCAATAACCACCCTTTTATTACTGAAAATGGTGCTGCCATATTTATTCCCAAGGGATACTTTCCTAAAAAGCCCAAAAACTTTATTGAAAGCGGTGATTTTTGGGTGCTGAGAAACAGTCAATCACGGGATTACTGGCTAGAACTATTGCGCAAAAAAGCTGCAGATTTCAGCGCAGAATTTGAAACCTTTAGTTCTGTTATCGAAAAAGATGGTTTAGAGGGATTAGCCCAGCTCACAGGCCTCTCCACCCAACAGGCAGAACAAAGCCATAGACGGCAGCACAGTGAACCGATTATTTGGACCGGCAGCAAACGACGTCGATCTGCTTTCGTAGAATGCCTTTCCAACTCAGAGGCCAAATTACTACAAGGCGGTCGCTTTCTGTCCCTGGGCGGTCAAACTGACAAGGGAGCGGCATTGCTTCAATTAAAATCGATTTATGCTGCAAACCATCCATCGGCAGCCCTACAGTCCCTAGCCATAGGCGATAGCGACAATGATATTAATATGTTAAAAGTCGCAGATTCAGCATTGGTCATCCGATCCAGCAATCACCAACCGCCGTCACTACCACGGCATCAAAACAGCCTCACAACCGAGAATCTTGGACCTCAAGGATGGGTCGAGGGTGTCTCGAGATGGCTCCAAGCTTATTCATTTTAGAGAAATTATATTATGGGCGATTTTCATCAAAACGGCTGTATCACCACCCTGCATAATCTTTCAAGGAGACCTCTGGAAGAATTAGAGAGTGAATTGTCGAAATTTTCTCAAACCAGACCACTTGGATTGATCTTGCCCTCACTTTTTTCTGAGCTTCAAGGTCAGGCGATGCCTTTAATTATCGCCGAACTCAAGCAGGTGCACTACCTCAATCAAATTGTTATAGGTTTGGATCGAGCCGATCAAAAACAATATCAACAGGCTCTGCAATTCTTTTCTGAGCTGCCGCAAGAACATCGAGTACTGTGGAATGATGGCCCCAGACTACAAGCCCTGGACCAGAAACTACAACAGCTGGACTTAGCGCCCAAAGAGATGGGCAAGGGTCGCAATGTCTGGTACTGCATGGGCTATGTATTAGCTTCTAACAAAGCCGAGTCAATCGCCCTCCACGACTGCGATATCACCACATACAACCGCGAGTTACTGGCCAGGTTGATATACCCCGTGGCACACCCGCAATTTAATTATGAGTTTTGCAAAGGCTACTATGCAAGAATCGCCAACGGCAAAATTAATGGCAGGGTTTCGCGGCTGTTTGTGTCGCCTTTACTAAGAGCGCTAAAAAAGACCATCGGTTATACCGATTACCTAAATTATATGGATAGTTTCCGCTACCCGTTGGCGGGAGAGTTCTCATTCCGCCGCGATGTGCTCAACGATATTAGGATACCCAGTGACTGGGGTCTGGAGGTGGGTGTACTTTCTGAGATGTATCGAAATTACGCTAGCAACCGTCTCTGTCAGGTGGATATTGCCGACAATTACGATCACAAACATCAGGATCTATCCTTAAACAAGGATACCGATGGACTCTCTAAAATGTCCATCGATATCGCCAAGGCACTGTATCGAAAACTGGCAACTCAGGGCGAAATATTTGAGCAAGAATATTTCCGCTCCCTGAAGGCTACCTATTACCGCATGGCACTGGATACTATTGAAACCTGCCATAACGATGCCATTATGAATGGGCTATCATTGGATATTCACACCGAGGAACAGGCAGTAGAAATGTTTGCTGAGAATATTATCAAGGCCGGCGAAGTGTTTTTTAACTATCCCATGGAGCGCCCGTTTATCCCAAGCTGGAATCGGGTGGTCAGTGCGATTCCCGATATATTTGACCAGCTAATCAATGCTGTCGAGGAAGATCGTCAACAATTTCTGGGCAAATAACCCAACAATTTAAGGTGAGAGTGTTGACTTTGCCAAATCAACTACAAGAAAAAATTGAACATCATCTGCGTATTATTTATCAGGGCACAGACGTAACCCAGATCCCAAAATTGGCGGCTGAATTGGCGGGTTTAATGGGCGTTGAAGATACGCAGCTGCGCGAGAATCGCTATGTTAACCACTGGAGTGAAAAAGACAGTATTGTTATAACCTACGGCGACAGTATCCTCGAGCCTGAGCAAAAGCCACTATCCACCATCAAGCACTTTTTGGATACCTATCTCCAAGACTCGATTAGCGGCGTTCACCTGCTACCCTTCTATCCCTTCACGTCCGATGATGGTTTTTCGGTACTGGACTATTCCACGGTAAATCCTACCCTGGGTGATTGGCGTCATATTGAGGCTATTGCCGACAACTATTCCCTGATGGCTGACCTGGTTATTAACCACTGCTCTGCTAGAAGCCTGTGGTTTGAAAACTTCCTCAACGACCGCGAACCGGGCAGCGATTATTTTGTCACTGCCAGCCCTGAGGAGGACTTAACTGCAGTGATTAGGCCTCGCGCTAACTCCCTACTCCGCGAGGTAGCCACTGTCAGAGGCACACAATATGTCTGGTGCACCTTCAGTCACGATCAGGTGGATCTCAACTTTAAAAATCCGGCGGTTCTCAAAGAATTTGTTAGAATTATTCGTCAGTACTTAGACTCTGGCATTCGGATTTTCAGACTGGATGCCGTGGCTTTTCTGTGGAAAGAAGCCGGCACCAGTTGCCTCAACCTAGAGCAGACCCATGAAATAGTTCGGCTGCTGCGAACCTTGATTGAACAACAGCGTAGCGATGCAATTATTATCACAGAGACCAATATTCCCAACCGTGAAAACCTCGCCTACTTTGGCAATGCCAACGAAGCTCACTGTATTTATAACTTTTCCCTGCCGCCGCTGTTACTTCACTGCTTAAACACCGGCAATTGTGATCCATTAAAACAGTGGATGATGAGCATGCCGCCAGCGCACAATGGCACTGCCTACTTTAACTTTATCGCCTCCCACGACGGTATTGGTTTGCGCCCCGCCGAGGGATTGCTCAGCGAGCAGCAGATTGATGACTTGGTGAATTCGATGCATCAATTTGGCGGACTCATCTCTTGGCGATCGGTTGACAATGGTGAACGCAAACCCTATGAAATCAATATCTCTCTGTTTGATGCCTTCAAAGGAACTAGCCAAGGCGAGGACAATCTCGGTATCGATCGATTTATCTGTGCCCATGGGATTATGCTGGCACTTGAGGGTATTCCGGGCATCTATATTCACAGCCTAGTGGGCACCCAAAACGACTACCGACGCGCAGAAAACACCGGTCACAACCGCGCTATCAATCGCCATCAATGGGACTATAAGGCACTCCAATCCGAACTGGCCAACAGTGACAGCTCACACTCTCAGGTATACAACAAACTAATCAATCTGCTAAAAATTCGCACTGCACAGCCGGCCTTTCATCCCAATGCCACCCAATTTACGTTGCACTTGGGCTCCCAGTTATTCGGCTTCTGGCGCCAGAGCCTCGACAGACAGCAGAGCATTTTTTCGATTAGCAATATCAGCGCACAGCCGCAATCGTTGACATTGTCGGATATTAACCTAATTGATAACGAAGCTTGGTATGACCTCATCAGTGGTATGAGTTTTACTGATTCAGAGCCGGTGATTATCATGCAGCCCTACCAAACGCTATGGATTACAAACAGCACCAGTGCTGAATCCTAATCAGCACTGGTGCTTGTTATCTTCTGAGCTCAACAAAGGGTTATGGGAGAACCTAGCGCAACTCTAGTGCATCCAACACTTGGGCAAAGGAGACATATTTAAAGTTCTGCCTCTTCTTCCGTTTGCTCTGCATATTGTCGTTATCCTGTATCACAATAAGTCCCTCAGGAAAGTCAGGGTTAAAGTTAATATTGGCGGCATCAATGCCGTCAGTGATAGATGTGCCATCAATCACGGTACCGTCTTCAAGCTGCCTATCGGCCACAATAAAACTCCCCAGATACTCATAGGGAGCCGTGCGTTGATAGACGTTAAATTTTGAATCTCCCTGAGATGACAAAATAACGTAACCTCCATTAGAACTCGTTTTGTAGAGAGTTACACCTTCTGGATCGCCGTTAATATTCCCCTGTCGTGAATCGACAATGATGGGCTGACTGAAATCTAGTTCTGCACTGACCTGATAAGCCCGCAATACACCATTTACCTCTTCTTCGGAGATAAATAAAGTGCGGTTTTCATCATCGTAAACACAGCCCTCAGATTCGCCGCCATTATCGAAAGTATGAATTAAACTCAACGCCTCTGCAGTGTATTGCCAAACCTCCACTCTTAGCCCCTCGTCCTCTGTTACAAAAGCTAGAAGCCCCAACTCAGGGTCAATACCAGCACAGATACCATAAATATTAATTGCCGATTGTCCCTGCATCGACCGATTTACTGGCAGGGAAAAAGCGCCTTTGGCAATGCTGTTCGAGATCGCATGATTTCCAAAGATCCAAATATCCACTGACTGTTGGGTACGATTTGAAGCAAATATAAAACTGTACTCACCGATGGTGCGGCTATCAATATTATTGATTTTGCCAAGTTTGCTATACCCTAGGGTTGAAGCATCCAATCCATAGGCATAGACACCACTCTTCTTATCGGTTCCCAAAACCATAGACTGGGCAGTATTGGCTGGGTTAACCCAAATTACTGAGTCATCAGCGGCATCACCCTTAGTTATCACTGCCTGGGTTTCATAAGATGGACTAACAGCAACTGGCTGTGCAAAAGCAACCTGTCCAATAAGACACAAAGAGGTGAGCACAAGACTCACCTTTTTGCTATTTACTGAAAGGTACTTAGTAGTTGTAGCGGACGCCCAATGAGGCTGAAGTACCGTAAATATCATATTGAGATGACCTCTCTTTTGAGCCCCAGTAGTAATACTCTGGCTCATCGTTGATGTTGATTAGTTCGAATTTAAACGTCATATTGTCACTGTGCTCATAGGAGGCCTTAAAGTCCCACTGGGCGTGATTATCAGTGAAACGGCTCATATCGAGGTCACCTTCAAACTCATCGCCATCGTCACCAAGATAGTCGAGGTATCCGCTGCGATAGTTTAGCGCTAAGCGCATATCCCACTTACCTTTGTCGTAGCCAACACTGAAGTTAGCTGTATCTTCGGCCAACTTGCGGAAAGGAACTGTGACCGGGTTTTTACCATCAAAGCTAAATGTGCTGTCAGCATCAGTCAGCGTGACATTAAGTGCTACGAACATACCATCAAAGGGCGC
>JACLAD010008953.1_pt1 | contig 19679 bp, 28 predicted proteins | sample 8027901 | NCBI WGS metagenome assembly JACLAD01 (sample SAMN15725071, study PRJNA655200) | protist metagenome | isolation source: fluorescence activated cell sorting (FACS) single amplified genomes of... | place: Spain: Blaines Bay Microbial Observatory, Mediterranean Sea | collected 2016-07-05 | reverse complement strand
CAGGTCAGTATTGAAAGGCAAGTGAGATGATTATTAGAAGCAGAAAGAAAGTGTATCAGTTAATCAGAGAAAGTGCAGGGAAAAGGTAAGATGAAAGAATTATTCTTGATAAACTATAAGACTAAACTCAATGGGTGGCAGTGTCACACAACAACATCATCTCTAAGAGTAGCAAGTGAAACATCTAAACAGTTTAAAGATATGGGGTATCAGGTAACGGTTCAATCAATCCTAATTAATGAAGATGGAAAGGTAGAAATATAATGGCGAATGAATTTGACACGGCCTATGTAGTAGGGTATTATGCAGGGTATCATACGCAAAACTATCAGAATGAGTATGATAAGCAGACCGAAGCACAGATGCGGATAAAGTACAGCAACGGATACGAAGCAGGTATCAAACAGAGACAGCAAGAAAGAGATAGCAATGCGTAACGTAACGATAGACTTGGGTGATGGGTACAGCCTATCCCTATTCCAGAGTGAGGTAACAGGACTGGTCGAGACAGTGCCACTCTATGAGAGTGAGACAGAGGGGGGTATGATTGGTGAGCCTGTATATCTCAGGGGTGGTGAGGAATTAATAGAGCTACTTAAATCAGCACTTGACAGGGAGTTTAAAATCTGGGAGAATCAGTACTACATTGAGCTAGAAAAAGAACATGACCAGATTGAACTAACACTGGTAGTAGATAACGAAGAGGATAAAGCGTAATGACTATGGGATTTAAAACCTGTCCACACTGTGATGATGGCGAAGCAGAAGCCTTGTATGCAGTAGACGGTAAGATAGAATGGTACTGCCATGAGTGTGGTGCATCATGGACAGAAACACCTAGTGAGTATGAGGCAGTAACCAAGCACCAGTTGTGGTGGGAACAGCAGATGCAATGATAAGCTTTATGATATTTGTCATAACTCTACCACTATGGTTGATACCATTAACATTACTAAGTTATCTCTATAACAGAAGGAGAAACAAACGTGTCAACACTAGAGAAACAGCTAGCACTAGAAATGGAAATGCTACAGGCTGGCATTAACAGATACCAGAGCAACACAAACAAACTTATTGAGAAGGGAATACAGAGTAACACACAACACGGCAGGGCAGTGATTGCAGGGGTGGTCAATGCGGTGGCAGATGGTGTAAGGGAGATACAAGCAAGCACTACAAGCAATCGTGATATAGCCAAGAAGAAACTAAAGGGCATGGATGTCCACGCTGTAGCCTACCTAGCCATGATTACTATTGTTGATGAGGTATCCAAACGCTATACCCTAACCAAGATAGCCAGATATATAGGCATGAATATTGAGATGCAGAAGAGGCTTACGCAGTGGGTTGAGGCAGAGGGTAGGTCAGCACTAAACATAATCAAGAAGGCTAACGAGAAGGCAAGCAAGCAACACAAGCGGCAGGGTCTTGTCTACAAGATGAACAAGGATGGTTACAAGGACACAGAGTGGACAAACGAAGAGCGTATCCATGTAGGTATGAGGCTGATTGATAAGGTGATAGTTAAGACAGGACTAGTCAAGCTTAACAAGCACAGACAACGGACTAACAAGACAGTAACATATCTTGAAGCCACACCAGAAACGCTTGAGTGGATTAAGAACTTTAACAAGCACAACGAGGCAGGGAAGCCACGCTTTGCACCGTCACTGATACCACCACGAGATTGGGTAGATGTTGAGGGTGGTGGGTATCATAGCCAAGTGTTCAACAAACTACCATTAGTGAGGGTACATTGAAGAAAAGCAGTAGAGAATACATGGACAGACTACGCAAGCAGGACATGAGCCTTGAGTACAGGGCAGTCAATGGACTACAGCGTACAGCTTGGACTATTGATAAGGGTGTGCTTGATGTGATGCGTAAGGCATGGGATAGTAACCAAGAGTGGGCAGGGTTGCCACCTCGTTATGACCTAGACCTGCCAGAGTATCCATTCAATAAAGACCCTCAGGATATGGATGAGGCTGAGTTACAAAAGTATAGAGAGTGGGCAAAGAAACGTAACACTATCTATACATTCAACGGTAAGTCTATGTCACGTAGGCTACAGGTTGAACGGACAATACAACTAGCGGAACAGTACGCTAACTATCCAGAGTTTTATTTTGTATGGCAGTTAGATTTTCGCTCAAGAAAATATCCAGTAGAAAGTTTTATGTCACCTCAGGTGGCTGATTGGGGCAAGGCTCTGTTACTATTTAACAATGGGTTTCCAATCAATAACTTTGATGATGCTTACTGGCTTGCCATTCATGGTGCTAACCTGTTTGGTAATGATAAGGTATCATTTGATGAACGTGTCCAGTGGGCATGGGAGAACGAAGACAACATCGTTAAGACTGCTGAGAACCCACTTGACTACACATGGTGGCAGGAAGCAGACAAGGCATGGCAGTTCTTGGGTTGGTGCTTTGAGTGGTACGGTCTACTGCGTGAGGGTTGGGGTTTCTATACTCACCTACCGTGTGCGGCAGATGGTTCATGCAATGGACTGCAACACCTGTCAGCAATCCTCAGGGATGAGATAGGTGGTAAGGCTACCAACCTGATACCGTCTGATAAACCTGCTGATATCTATGCAGATGTAGCAGACAAGGCAGTAGCCCTGATACAGAAGGATGCACAAGAGGGCAACGAACTTGCACAAACGTGCTTGACATTTGGTATCGACAGGTCTATAACTAAAAGACCAGTGATGATTGTACCATACTCAGGAACACAACACGCCTGTCGTGAGTACATCCAAGAGGCTATCACTGACAGGATAGAGAAGAAGGGAGTAGACAATCCGTTTGGTGATGACCTGTTCCAAGCTGGCCTGTACCTAGCAGGTCATGTGTGGCAGGGTATCAATGAGACTATCGCATCAGCACGAAAGGTCATGGACTATGTAAAGCTGGTGGGTAAGCACTACGGTGAGGCTAGCAGACATATGGAGTGGGTGACACCAACAGACTTTCTTGTGGTGCAACCATACTTCAACACTAAGAAGCGTCTTATCAAGACACACGTTGATGGTAACCTAGTATACCTGAGTTACCAACAGGAGTTGCAGGACACAGTGAACAAGTCACGCATCTCAACAGGGGCATCGCCTAACTTCATTCACTCGTTGGATGCGTCAGCCTTGACCTTGACTATCAACCAGTGTATGGATAAGAACATGATGGACTTCAGCATGGTACATGATAGCTATGGGACACACAGTCCTAACATGGATATCATGAGCCGCATACTGAGGGAAGCTTTTGTAGATATGTATAAGAAACATGATGTACTACAAGAGCTACGTGACCATGCAGTAGAGACTATCGGTGATAGTTCTATACCGCAACCACCAGCAACAGGTGGATTAGATTTAGATAGGGTACTGGAATCTAATTATTTCTTTGGGTGATTCCTAAAGTTGACCTATAGCCCAAAGATAAACTAAAGCTTATACAGGAGATTATATGAGCAAGAATATTAAGAACGTAAAGGGTAGTGCAATGTGGGTTAAGGTGTTTGAACCAGACACCAAGTTCAATCCAGATGGTGTGTACTCAGTTGACCTACTCAAACCACAACTTGAAGCAACCAAGTTGAGTGACTATCTCGAAGGTCTAGTTAGTGAACGACTAGAAGAAGAGATGAAGCAGAACCCTAAGTATAAGGATAAGCTGTCCACTCACCTTCCCTTTGAGGAAGATACAGACAAAGACGGTAACCCTACTGGTGATATCAAGTTCAAGTTCAAGCTTGATGCAGTAGGTAAGCGTAGGGATGGTAACACCTACACTCAGAAGCCTCTAGTTGTAGATTCCAAACTTACACCCATGAATGGTGATAAGATGATTGGTAATGATAGTATCATCAATGTATCTTTTGAACCTCGTACATACTTCATCCCTGCAACTAAGATTGTAGGTGTTAAACTACACTTGGTTGGTGTGCAGGTACTACAACTAGAAGAGTATGGTGGTGGTGCATCATCCATGTTCAATGTAGAGGATGGATACGTAGAAGAGGCAGTTGCTAAAGATGATGCGACTGAGGTATTCGAGGATGGTAATGCAGTAGCCAGTGATGAAGGGGACTTTTGAGGAGAGGGTCATTGCGAACCTAGATGAACGTGGTGTTTCATATGTGTATGAACCAGAAAAAATTTCGTACACTGTGGAACGCCACTACATCCCTGACTTAGCAGTTGGTAAGATGATAGTAGAGTTGAAGGGATACTTCAGGCAGGATAGTCAGCGTAAGATGAAGGCTATCAAGGCACAGTACCCTGACCTAGATATACGGTTTGTATTTCAGAAGGCTAGCTCTACTATACAGGGTGCTAAGAAAAGGAAGGACGGTTCAAAGATGACCTGTGCTGAGTGGGCAGACCGACAAGGGTTTGTCTGGACAGAAGGAACTATACCAGAGGAGTGGTTATAATGGATAACGAAGAACGCATACTGAAAGCGGATATCATCTACCAGCATATGATAACACGATGGGATGATGAGGACATCAATGAACTATGGGATAAAGTCGATGATGACCTAATGGCTGAACAAGCAGAGGGGAAGTTAGGACGATGAGCTTGATGGAAATAACTGAGGAGTTTGTATCTGAGATTGATATCAATACAGAGATGAACGAACAGGGTATCCGTGTGTCAGTTTACATTGACAACGAAGAGTTCTACAGTGAGATTGATTGGCGAGATGTTGGTCTTGATATTGCTGAAGATGTGGATACCTACCCTAACCCTGTAGCCAAGGCGATAGCAAAGAAGATGCGTATCGTTTCTGACTACCTGCTAGAGAGCATAGCCAATGGAAGATAGCAGTGAGTTTATCAGGCACGTAGCCTGTCCTCACTGTGGCAGTAGTGATGCCAATGCTGAGTATTCAGATGGTAAACACTACTGCTTCTCTTGTCAGACGCTGACACCAGCAGACAATGAAGGAGTGATTGCAGTGACAACACAAGTAGATAGTAAGTTTCTCGATATAGATATCGGACAACTGAACAAGAGAAAGATTAACGAGAAGACAGCCAAGCACTGGCAGTATGGTATCTCTACCTACAAGGGTAGTAAGGTACAGGTAGCAAACTTCTATGACAGGCAGGGCAAACTGCAAGCACAGAAGCTACGCTTTCCTAACAAAGACTTCACTGTGCTAGGCGATATCAAGAATGTAAACCTGTATGGTGAACATCTTGCAAGAGACAGTGGTAAGATGATTACTATTGTTGAGGGTGAGCTTGATGCTCTCTCGTTGAGCCAATGCTTTGACAACAAGTGGCCTGTGGTATCACTACCTCAGGGTTGTCACTCAGCTAAGAAGGCAGTGAGTAAGGCACTGGATTGGCTGTGTAACTACGACACCATTGTTCTTATGTTTGACAATGATGAGGCAGGACACAAGGCGGCTATTGATGTAGCCAATATCCTACCACCTAACAAGGCTAAGATTGCCAAGCTTCCCCTAAAGGATGCTAGCGATATGATGCAAGCAGGTAGGACAGAGGAACTGATTGATGCCGTGTGGTCAGCTAAGACCTACCGTCCTGATGGTATCGTTGCAGGTGTTGACCTGTGGGATACAGTAACTACCACCGAAGACAAGCAATCTGTACCCTACTCATACGTAGGATTGCAGGAGAAGACAGGTGGTTGTAGGCGTGGTGAGATTGTAACTATCACGGCAGGGTCAGGCATTGGTAAGTCACAGTTAGCACGAGAGCTAGCCTTTGGACTTATCAAGAATGGTGAGACACTAGGGTACATTGCACTAGAGGAGAACGTAAAGCGTACTGCACTAGGGCTGATGTCCTTGGAGTTGAACAAACCATTACACCTGAGACAGGACAATGAAGTACCTGAAGAGGAGATGAGAAATGCTTTCAACAATACTGTGGGTTCTGGTAGAGTATATCTCTATGACCATTGGGGCAGTACTGACAGTGATAACCTTCTATCCAAGATACGTTACTTGGTCAGGGGTTGTGGTGCTAGCTATATTATTCTTGACCACATTTCTATTGTTGTCTCAGGGCTTGAAGGTGGAGATGAACGTAGGCTAATCGACAATACTATGACAAGGCTTCGTGCCTTGGTTGAAGAGTTGAACTGTGGCTTGCTATTAATCTCACACCTCAAGCGTCCATCAGGTGACAGAGGCCATGAGGATGGCGCACAAACATCACTAGCACAACTGCGTGGCTCTGCCGCAATCGGTCAGCTAAGTGATATGGTCATTGGTCTTGAACGTAATCAACAAGACGATGACAACCCACATATAAGCCATGTCCGTGTGTTGAAGAACAGATGGTCAGGCGAGACAGGACTGTGTTGTTCCTTAGAATACCTCAAAGATACAGGCCGTATGGTTGAGGTAATGTTTGAAGAGGACGATGCAGACCCTGAATTTTAACTAGTGCGGAGACACAGAATGAAACTGATATTTGATATCGAAGCAGACCACCTGCTTGAGCAAGTCTCACAAGTGTGGTGTATAGTGGCAAGGGATATTGATACCAATGAGGTACACACCTTTGACCCCAACAGTATCAAGGAAGGTCTAGACTTTCTCAAGCAAGCAGAGATGCTAATTGGTCACAACATTATTTCGTATGACCTACAGGTATTGAAGAAGCTGTATGACTTTGAGTATGATGGACAACTGCTTGACACTTTGGTATACTCTCGTACCATCTGGCCTAACTTAAAAGAACTAGACTACAAGTTATACCAGAAGGGTAAGTTTGAATCTAAGTTAATTGGAAGCCATAGCCTTAAGGCATGGGGCATTAGACTAGGGGAGTTAAAGGGTGCGTTCAACAGTGGTACAGAAAGCTTTGCAATATTCACGCAGGAAATGCTCGACTACTGTGTCCAAGACACACAAGTCACAGCAACCTTATACAAAAGAATCAAGTCAAAAGACTTCAACCAAGAAGCCCTCGACTTAGAACAGAAGCTTCACACACTTCTATTAGAACAGGAGAACACAGGGTTTCCGTTCAATGTAGAAGAGGCAGAGGCTTTGTTCACCAAGCTACAGTCACGCAAGATGACGATTGAACAGGAACTACAGGATACGTTTGAGCCTACGGTTGTAGAGCTAAAGACAAAGACCAAGGAGATACCATTCAATCCAGCATCACGACAGCAGATTGCTGACAGACTAATGAAGCGTGGTTGGCAACCCGATGTGTTTACTGACAACGGTGACCCTAAGGTAGATGAGACAGTGCTTGCAGGTATTGATATGCCTGAGGCTAAACTACTGAACGAGTACTTACTACTCAATAAACGTATCGGTCAGCTTGGTACTGGTAAACAAGCATGGCTTAAACTACAGAAGGATGGTAAGATACATGGACGTGTCAACCATATGGGTGCAGTTACTTCACGCTGTACACACAACAATCCAAACGTGGCTCAAGTCCCTAGTGTTGGTGCGGAGTATGGTACGGAATGTCGTAGCTTGTTCCATGCTCCTGATGGCTATAGTCTTCTGGGGGCTGATGCTTCTGGGTTGGAACTTAGATGTCTTGCTCATTACATGGCTTCTTATGATGACGGTTCTTATAGTAAAGTAGTCCTTGAGGGTGACGTGCATACCACTAACCAAGAAGCGGCTGGTCTACCTACACGTTCCAACGCCAAGACATTCATCTATGGATTTTTGTATGGTGCAGGTGACGAGAAGATTGGTAAGATTATTGGCAAGGGTTCAGGTGAGGGTAGAAAAATCAAGAAAAAATTTCTAACTAAACTACCTGCACTAAAGTACCTGAAGGATGCCGTATCTGATGCGGCAGAAAAACGTGGTTGGATTAAGGGGCTTGATGGACGTGTCATTCCTATCCGTCACAGTCATGCCGCACTTAATACTTTACTTCAAAGTTGTGGTGCAATCATTTGTAAAACTTGGTATGTTCGTATTGCCGAAGCTATCAAGGAAGCTAACTTAGATGCAACAATCGTAGCGTTTGTACATGATGAGGTACAGCTACTAGTTAAGAAAGGACAAGAAGATGAGACAGGCAGAATTATTCAACGATGTATGCGAGACACAGAACAGCAGTTCAACTTCAGATGCAGACTTGACAGTGACTACAAGTACGGAAGTAACTGGGCAGACACCCACTAACATTAACTGTGTCTTTGAAGACGGTGAGTGGTGGTACTACGGACAAGCTAACGGCAGACGTAGACTAGCCTCACACAACAAGAAGAACATTACCATGTACGTTAATGGTAAGTACGTACCTAAGTCACACCCTCTATGGAAAGCAGGTAGGTACAAGTCATTCAATGATGCCGCTTTCTCTAGTTTGCAGAACTACACTAGTAGTAAAGAAGGTCAGGTGTACATCATTACTAACTCAGCATGGCCTGAGTGGGTAAAGATTGGTATGGCTATTGACGCAGAAGACAGGCTCAATGGTTACCAGACTAGCAGTCCAATGCGTGACTACAAGTTGATGTACTCTGTGTCTACAGAAGACAGACGTAAGGCAGAAGCTCTTGCCCATAAGCAAGCTGGTAAGATTGCAGAGCGTAGGGGTGAGTGGTTCAAGATGTCAGTAGCACAAGCAAAGGAGTGCATACAGCATGGACTTTGATTTCTTTTTCAAGATGGTTTGTACCATCAGCTTTGCAGGGGTTACCTTTGTACTGTGTATCAAGTGGATTGTTGAATCATATCTTGATTACTTACAAGTAACGACAGGTATCAAAGTGATTACCCATGCAGAGTTGAAAGACAAAGAACTAAGAGAAGACAGAGAGGAGAATAACGATGACCCTTTTGCTCATTGATGCAGACATCATAGCCTTCAAAGCTTGTGCTTCTGCTGAGACACCAGTAAATTGGGGTAATGGTTTATGGACACTACACTGCTTTGAAGATGAAGTAGCTGTAAGACTTGATGACCAGATATCCAAGCTAACAGATGAAGCACCTGTACAAGATTGCATACTTGCTTTGTCGGACAAGACCAACTTTCGTAAAGAGGTTGCACCTTACTACAAAGCTAACAGAACAGATGTGCGTAAGCCTATGCTTTTACCTTGGGCTAGGCAGTATCTGATTGACAAATACAACACGATAATTTACAAAGGATTGGAGGCTGATGATGTCCTTGGGATACTTGGTAGCAACCCTACCTCGAATACCATCATATGGTCAGAGGACAAAGACTTACTCACAATCCCTGCCAAACACTGGATTGATGGAGAAGTATATGAACAAGACCAAGATGGTGCAGACTATAACTTCTATTACCAAACTCTTGTTGGTGATAGTACAGACAACTACAAAGGCTGTCCTAAAGTTGGGGCTGTTACTGCCCATAAACTTCTTGGAGCTAGTAGCTCATGGGACACAGTTGTCACTGCGTTTTCTAAACAAGGTTTATCAGAAGATGTAGCAATCGAACAAGCAAGGCTAGCACGTATCCTACGTGATGGTGAATATGATACAGACACAGGAGAGGTAAAGTTATGGATGAGCTAGAGCAACCGTCAATGCTAGACGATATGGTAAACAGTCCACCCCACTACGCTGAAGGTAAGATTGAAACCATTGATTACATCGTGGATGTACTAGGTGAGTATGAAGCTTTGAGCTACTGTCAGGGTAACGTAATTAAATACACTGGCTCTCGTATGTTCAAGAAGAACAACCCCATTCAGGATGCAGAGAAAGCTATCTGGTATCTGAAGAAGATGATAGAACTAATGAAGAAAACAAAAGGAGTAAACTGGTAATGATGAACTTTACAGAGTACCAACAACAAGCGGTCAAGACTGCCGTGTACCCTAAGACGTATTCTATCTCATACCCTGCCTTGGGTCTAGCTGAAGAAGCTGGTGAGGTAGCAGGTAAGATTGCTAAGATGATGCGTGATGGTATTCCTCTGGCAGAACAGAAGGAAAAGATTGAAGCAGAGATGGGAGATGTCCTGTGGATGCTAGCGGCTCTTGCACATGATGTAGGTTTATCATTGCAGATGGTTGCGATTAAGAACGTAGACAAACTTAAAGCACGTCAGAGTGCAGGTACTCTACATGGGGAAGGGGATAACCGATGATAAGTAATCACCTACCCACAGACTACCAGACGTTCATTGCTACTAGCCGCTATGCACGGTGGCTAGAAGATGAGAACAGGCGTGAGACATGGGGTGAGACTGTAGCACGATACATTAATTTCGTATCAAAGAGTGTTAAGCTACCTAACAAAACATGGGATGACCTAGAGACTGCCATCCTAAACCTAGACATCATGCCTTCAATGAGGGCATTGATGACAGCAGGGGTAGCCGCAGAGCGAGACAACACCTGTATCTATAACTGTAGCTACCTACCAGTAGACCACATCCGTGCCTTTGATGAGGCCATGTATATCCTACTGTGTGGTACAGGCGTAGGCTTCTCAGTAGAGCGTCAGTCTATTACTAAGCTACCTGAGATTCCAGAGCAACTAAACAAGAGTGATGATGTTATCTCTGTTGCAGACAGTAAAGAAGGTTGGGCTAAGTCCCTACATAAACTACTATCACATCTGTACTCTGGTGATATTCCTAAGTGGGATGTATCTAAGGTACGTCCAGCAGGTGCAAGGCTCAAGACATTCGGTGGACGTGCATCAGGTGCTGAACCACTGGTTGAGTTGTTTGACTTTGTTGTAGCTAAGTTCAAGGGTGCGGCAGGGCGTAAGCTCAACAGCCTTGAGTGCCACGACATCATGTGTAAGATTGGTGAGGTTGTTGTAGTTGGTGGTGTACGTAGGTCAGCTATGATTAGCTTGTCTAACCTGAGTGACACACGCATGGCTCACGCTAAGTCAGGCTCGTGGTGGGAAAACGAAGGTCAACGTGCGTTGGCTAATAACTCTGCCGCCTACACAGAGAAGCCAGACATGGAGACATTCATCCGTGAGTGGCTATCACTAGTGGAGAGTAAGTCTGGTGAGCGTGGTATCTTCAGCCGTGTTGCGGCAGACAAGCACGTAGAGAAGAACGGCAGACGTGAGACAGGACATGAGTGGGGTACTAACCCATGCTCTGAGATTATCCTACGTCCTTACCAGTTCTGTAACTTGACTGAGGTTGTAGTACGTGAGAGCGATGACCTAGATACACTAAAGCGTAAGGTAGAGCTAGCCACACTGCTAGGTACTATCCAATCTACGTTTACTAAGATGCCTTACTTGCGTAAGGTATGGCAGAAGAACACAGAGCAAGAGCGTTTACTTGGTGTATCACTAACAGGTATCATGGACAACAGGCTACTGTCTAAGTCTGTGGACAGCCCACGCTGGCTGGCTGAGATGAAGCAGGTAGCTATTGATACTAACGCTAAGTATGCAGAGAAGTTTGGTATCGAACAGTCAGCCGCTATCACCTGTGTCAAACCATCTGGCACAGTGTCACAACTAGTTGATAGTGCCTCTGGTATCCACGCACGTCACAGTGAGTACTATGTACGTACAGTACGTGGTGATAACAAAGACCCACTGACACAGTTCATGAAGGATAGTGGTATCCCTGCTGAACCGTGTGTAATGAAGCCTGATGCTACTACAGTCTTCAGCTTCCCTATGCGTTCACCGATGGGTGCTATCACTCGTAACGACATGACCGCACTGGAACAGCTAGACCTGTGGAAGACATACGCACTAGCATGGTGTGAACACAAGCCATCTGTGACTATTACAGTACGTGATGCTGAGTGGATGGAAGTAGGAGCATGGGTGTACGAGAACTTTGACATTTGTTCTGGTATCTCATTCCTACCACACAGTGACCACACATATGCACAAGCACCTTACCAAGATATAGACAAGGAACAGTATGAAGAACTTAAAGAACAAATGCCTAAGACGATTGATTGGGCATCTCTTGCTCTATATGAGAAAGAGGACAGCACCTCAGGGTCACAAACTCTAGCTTGTACGGCTGGTGCTTGTGAAATTGTAGACATCTAACCGTTTAGATTAGGGGGTTTAATCGCCCCCTATTTCTAAAGTTGACCTATAGGCAATTAATTATGAACATATTCAATCAAGAACCAGTTCCATCTATAGAATTAATTAAACATCTCAAGGAAAAATATCCAGATAAACTTCCAATTAGTAAAGTTTCCTTAGAGGAACTAAGTTATCTGCAAGGCCAGCAGAGTATTATACAACAGTTGGAAGTGTTGTACAACCAGAATGAGGATTAACGACAATGTGTATGTCATCACCAAAATCACCAACACCTGTAAAAGTTGCTCAAGCACCACCAGTAACTGCATCTACACCAGATTTTGAAACAGAACTAGCTGAAGTAGACACTGCGGCACAGCAAGCAGGTAAGAAGAAGATGGGTAAAGGTAAACTAAAAGTAGCTCCTAAAGACCCATCACTGTCAGTTGGCGGTGGACAGGGCGGTTCAGGCTCTGGTAATGGAGTAAATGTATCCACGTAAGGGGTAACAATATGTTAGAGAATACTGAAGGCAGTGCGGCAAAGCGTTACGCACAGTGTGAGACAGGTAGAGATACCTTCCTACACCGTGGGCGTGAGTCAGCAGAGCTAACAATTCCTACACTCTTGCCCCCTGATGGACACAGTAGTAGTACTATTTATCAAACACCTTATCAGGGTGTAGGAGCTAGAGGTGTAAACAACCTAGCATCCAAGCTACTACTTGCACTCCTTCCACCTAACAGTCCATTCTTTCGTCTTACTATTGATGACTTTGATGTACAAGAATTGGCAGGGGCTGAAGCTCGTGGTGCGGTAGAGGAAGCTCTATCTCGCATTGAACGAGCCGCTATGCAAGAGGTTGAATCTGAAGCAATGAGAGTACCAGTGTTTGAAGCACTGAAGCAACTTATTGTTACAGGTAACGCACTGCTTTATATGCCAAAAGAAGGCGGCATGAAAGTATTCAAACTTGACAGGTACGTAGTCAAGCGTGATGCAATGGGCAATGTGCTTGAAATTATTACTAAAGAAAGTGTTAGCAGTAAGATGCTACCGCTTGACGTACAAGAAATGCTTAATACCACAGACGCAGATGCGTATGGTGCTAAGAGCCTAGACCTGTATACACACCTAAGTCGTACTGATAAGGGTTGGGAAGTATACCAAGAAGTCTCTGGCATGGAGCTACCTAAGTCTCGTGGTAAATTTAAGATTGATGAAAGTCCTTTTATTCCTCTACGCTTTACTCGTGTAGATGGTGAGGACTATGGACGTGGTTATGTAGAAGAATACATTGGTGACCTAAAGAGCCTTGAAGGTTTGACTAAGGCTATCGTTGAAGGGGCGGCGGCTTCTTCTAAAGTGTTGTTCATGGTACGTCCTAACGGTACAACAAAAGCAAGAGTACTAGCTGAAAGCCCTAATGGTGCTATCGTTAGTGGTGATGCACAGGATGTATCTACACTACAGGTACAAAAGTCAGGTGACTTCCGTGTAGCTCTTGATACTGCACGTACTATTAATGACCGACTGTCCTACTCATTCCTTATGAATAGTAGTGTACAACGTCAGGCTGAACGTGTAACGGCAGAAGAAGTACGTTACATGGCACAGGAACTAGAGTCTGCACTAGGCGGTGTTTACTCTATCTTATCCCAAGAACTTCAGATGCCTCTGGTAAATCGTATCCTAGCATCAATGACACGCTCTGGTAAGATGCCAAAGCTTCCTAAAGATTCTGTCAAACCCACTGTGGTTACAGGTGTTGAGGCACTTGGACGAGGACAGGACTTGAACAAGCTTGCTACTTTCTTACAATACCTACAGCCACTAGGCGCACAGGTTATTGCAAGTGAGATGAACCTTAGTGATTACATTGACCGACTAGGCGCAAGTCTTGGTATTGATACTAATGGTCTTATCAAGTCTCAAGAACAGAAGGCTATGGAAAAACAACAGATGATGGAAGCCCAACAGCAACAGATGCAACAACAAACTATGGCGCAGATGGCTGTTCGTGGTACACCTGAAATGATTAAACGTGGTGTCGATATGACACAACAACAAGCTCAACAGGGAGAAGAATAATGGCAGTTCCTTTGCTATTGATGGCGGCTAAGATTGTAGGTGCTAGTGCCGCACGAGCCGCCTTGAAAAAAGGTGGACAAGCCGCACTACGTTCTATTGTAAAGAACGCTCAAGGTGTAAAACGAATAGCTGAAGGGTCTAATAAAGGTCGTAAATCTATATCTAAAGCCGCACCTTATAACCGTCCTGCAATGATAAGTAAAACAAAAGCTCTTGCGGCAGGGGCGGCAGGTGGTGCAGGTGGTGCAACAGCTTTAAAAAAAGAAAAAAAGAAATCTACACCTACACCAAAGCCACGCCCTGACCAGCGTACTAACCCTTCCGACTTCCCTACCTATAAGAAAGGTAGTAAGTCAGCTAAAGCTTTTCAAGAAGCGTTTGCAAAAGCTAAAAAAGAAGGTAACAAAACTTTTAAGTTTGAGGGACGGACTTATAAAGTAGAGACAAAAAAATAGAGGATTAAATGACAGACAGATTAAACACACATAATCCAGAAACAGAAGCGGCAGAACCAGCAGAACACACTGCCGCAATGCTAGAGAAGGCTGACCAGATTGAAAAGAATAATCAATCTGAAGAAAGACCTGAGTGGCTTCCTGAGAAGTTTAAGTCAGTAGAAGACATGGCTCAAGCCTACAACTCTCTAGAACAGAAACTAAGCTCTAATAATGAAGACGATGATGAGGGTGAAGTTGAAGATGTAGACCCAGCAGAGGTAGAAGAAGTACCCTCTAGTGGTGAAGTAGAAGAAGTACTAGATAAAGTAGGTCTAGACTTTGATGTGTTCCAACAAGAATACAGTGAGAATGGTGAGCTATCTGCGGATGCTTATGAAGTTCTAGAAGAAGCTGGTTTTCCACGCTCACTGGTAGACAATTACATACAAGGACAAGAAGCACTGACAGCAGTGAACACTGAGTCAATGTATGACATTGTAGGTGGTGAAAGTAATTATGAACAGATGACAACTTGGGCAACTGAGAATATGTCTGAAGCTGATATTGATGCTTTCAACACAACTATTGAGACAGGTGATGCAGACCTTATGCGGTTTGCAATCCAAGGGCTAGAGGCAAGGTATCGTTCCGAAGTAGGAAATGAACCACAGCTTATTCAAGGGAATAATGCTCCTGTATCGGGTGGGAAATTTGATAGTGCCGCTGAACTGACTGCGGCTATGCGTGACCCCAGATACGCCAAAGACCCTGCCTACCGAAATACTGTTGCCCAGAAATTGGCACGTAGTTCGGTGTTTTAATCTGTCTCATGGGAGTGAGGGATGTCTCCTTTCCGTCCCTCTCTCCTTCTAAATACATGAATACACCCCCCGAAGTTACGCCATTCGTGCAAAAGATTCGCTACCTTAGGACGTTATATATGGTCGCTCTTGGCAGGTGTCAGGTCGAGGAAACAGGTAATGCTGTCCTCGCCCTTCTTATGTATTTAGAAGGGGACTTCCCCTAACACGAAGCAAGAATACAAACTATTACCACTGACCCCTTGCGAGGGACAATCTTTGATAAAGGATGTAATAAATGCAGAGTGTGTTTTACTCAACATTTTTTACTAAGAGGTAATTAATCATGGCAATGCAAGCCGCTTCAAACCCAGCTTATGATGTAAGCTATCAGGGTCAAAATAACAATACAGGTGATGTTCGTAACCTGTTCCTAAAACTATATGCTGGTGAAGTTCTTACAGCTTTTGAAGAAAAGAACATCATGATGCCTTTGGTACGTACACGTACTATTTCAAAAGGTAAGTCAGCATCATTCCCAATGACAGGCCGTGCGTCTGCTGAATACCTAACCCCAGGAAATGAAATCACTGGTGGTCAGATTCGTGCAGGTGAGCGTGTCGTGTCTATTGATGACCTGTTGATTAGCTCACAGTTCATTGCAAACATTGACGAAGCAATCAACCACTATGATGTACGTTCTATCTACTCTAAAGAAGCAGGTATCGCACTTGCTAAAGAAGCAGATAAGAACATCCTACGTCAGGCACTTAAGGCTTCTCTAGCAAGCAACGCAACTCGTGCTGGCGCACTTGTTCAGGATTACACTTCATTCACTGAAGAAGACTTCACTGACAACGTGACAATCGGTGCGGCGGCGGCTGACGCTACAGACCCAGCCAAGCTAGCAAAAGCTATCTTTGATGCTAAGAAAGAAATGGACACAAAGAACGTACCATCAGACGGTGCTTTCGTTGTTCTGCCACCTGCTCAGTACTACGCTCTTATGGACGTATCTGACGGTTCTAAGCTGACATTCATGAACCGTGATTACGGTGGGAATGGTTCAATCGCATCTGGTACAGTACCAATGATTGCTGGTATGCCTGTGTATATGTCTAACCACCTAGTAGTATCTGACCTGATTGAAACAGCAGGTGCTTCTAAGGGTCAGTCAAAGGGTCAACGCCCACTGGCTAACACTGCTGGTTCAGGTCGTACAACTGCATACGACATCACTAACGTAACAACAGATGGTGTAAACCTTGTTGACATTGCGGCAAAAGCTCGTGGTCTAGTTATGAACCAAGACGCTGTTGCTACAGTTAAGTTGTTGGACTTGGGCGTAGAGTCTGAGTACCAAATCAACCGTCAGGGTACATTGATGGTAGCTAAGTACGCAATGGGGCATAACGTCCTGCGTCCAGCTAACGCAATCGCACTTCTGTCTGCGTAAGCATAGGAGAGGGGGAGTTTCGGCTCTCCCTTTTTTACCATGAACAAAATGAAAATTCCAAAAAAGTCTCGTGTAAACGAGGCAGGTAACTATACCAAACCTACTATGCGTAAGCGACTTTTTAATAGCATTAAGTCAGGCACTAAAGGCGGTAAAGCTGGTCAGTGGTCTGCACGTAAGGCTCAGTTGCTTGCTGTTAAATATAAGAAAGCTGGTGGAGGGTACACTACATGAAACCCCCACAGCAAAGCCTAAAGAAATGGACAAAACAAAAGTGGCGCACCAAGTCTGGTAAGAAGTCTGCTGATACTGGTGAGCGTTACTTACCTGAAGCGGCTATCAAATCCTTATCAGCCTCAGAGTATGCCGCCACATCTAAAGCCAAGCGTGAAGGTACACGCAAGGGTAAACAGTTTGTCCGTCAACCTCTAAAGATTGCAAAGAAGACTGCAACATATAGGACGTAGTAATGCCAAACGTAGGTACAAAAACATTTAAGTATACTAAAAAAGGCGTAGCCCAAGCTAAAGCAGAAGCTAAGAAAACAGGGAAGCCTATCAAAAAAAATAAATATATGAAGAAGGTGTAACATGGCTATTACATATCGTGGGGAAACCTTTGCAGGTTACAACAAACCTAAACGAACTCCAAAGCATCCTAAAAAGTCCCACGCTGTGTTAGCTAAAGAAGGTAAGACAATCAAGCTAATTAGGTTTGGTCAGCAGGGAGTTAAGGGTGCAGGTAAAAACCCTACATCAAAAAAAGATAAAGCTCGTAAAAAGTCTTACTATGCAAGACATAATGCTCAAGGTAAACCAACTTCTAAACTTAGTGCCAAGTACTGGTCACATAAAGTTAAGTGGTAGTAGGAGAAAACAATGCCAAGTCCAGCAACAAAGCTTGAAGCTATTAATACTATGCTGTCAGCAATCGGTGAAGCTCCTGTTACTAAACTTAACTCAGGTTTGGTTGAAGCTGATATCGCTGAAACAATACTAGAATCTGTAAGTCGTGAAGTACAAGGACAGGGGTTTAACTTTAATAGAGAGTTAGATGTAACATTTAACCCTGATTCAAATAATAATATTACACTGCCTACTAATATTCTCAGGGCAGACACTACTAATAAAACTAATAATAAAGACCTTGTACAACGTGGCAATAAGATGTACGACAGGAAGAAGAACACCTACACTATTACTAGTGCTGTCTATCTAGACACCGTAGTAATGCTAGAGTTTGTAGACCTACCTGAAGTAGCAAAGCGTTACATCACACTTAGAGCATCTCGTATGTTCCTAGACCGTGTTGTCGGGTCTGCCACACTACATGGTTTTACAGAGTCAGATGAAAATAGAGCGTTGCTAGAGCTACGTGATATGGAAGCTGAAGCCCAAGATTTCAACATCTTTAACAACTTTGATACATACAATATTATTGACCGTATCGGAAGCACAAGGACTATAGAATAATGGCACTCGTTAGTACATCCATTCCCAATCTCATTAACGGTGTATCAGAACAACCACCGTCCGTCAGACTACAAACACAGGGTGAAGAACAACAGAATGGATTGTCTAGCGTAGTAGATGGTTTGATTAAAAGACCACCTACAGAACATAAAGATTTCTTTATTACAGGCTTGTCAGCACAAGAAGAGCTTGACATGGCTAAAGCTTTTGTACATCCTATCAGAAATTCTGACAACACTCTACACTTCATGGTCATCGAAAAAGATGGCACTATGAATATATGTGACAGTTCTGGTACTACTAAATCAATAACTAACAATGCAAGCTCTTACTTATCAGGATTAACTAATCCAGCAGAAGAGCTTACTGCTACTACTGTAGCTGACTATACATTCTTAGTAAACAAAACTAAAGTAGTTGCTAAAGATTCTACTAAATCTAACGCACGTAATCCCGAAGCCCTATACTTTGTAGCTAAATCAGACTACAGTACAACCTACACTGTTAAGATTACTAAAGGTGGTACAACGTATACTCGTGCTATTACTACAATGGCGGCAACGCATACTTCTGATGCAGACGTACAGACCGCAGAGAAGTCTATTCAAACAGATAGAATTGCTAGAAACCTAAGGTTTGATACTACAACTGAGACTGCTTACTACGGTTCTACAGCAGGTTCTTCTATTTCAGGTTTGACGTTCACTACTTACGGTAACGTAGTTCATATCCAAGGTAACACAGCTAATGATGACTTTACTATCGAAGTAACAGATAGTAGAGGTGGTGAACAGCTACGAGGCTTTAAGGGTGAAACACCTGACTTTAAGAAGCTACCAGCAGAAGCACCCCTTAACTTTGTTATTGCTGTTTCAGGTGATAATCAAAAAGGTCAAGACGATTACTATGTAAAGTTTACACGTAATGTTACTAATGGTTTAGGAGTGTGGAAAGAAACAGCTAAACCTAATATTGATATTGCTTTAGATGCGTCAACTATGCCGCACACTCTCATCTATGATGGTACTTCTTATACTTTTGATGAAGAAACTTACGAAGAACGAAAAGTAGGTGATGACCTTACTAACCCATTCCCATCATTCTTAGGTAATAAAATTAACGATGTGTTCTTTCACAGGAACAGATTAGGTTTTCTAGCTGATGAGAATGTAATCTTTAGTGAGGCTGGTGAATACTTTAACTTCTTTAGTAAAACTGTACTTACTCTGGTTGATAGTGCGCCTATTGATGTGGCGGTTTCAAACAACCAAGTGTCGATTCTAAGACACGCTGTACCGTTTAACGAAAGCTTGTTACTCTTCTCTGACTACTCACAGTTTAAACTGTCAGCTACTCAGATACTATCACCAGAGACTGTATCAATAGACGTTGCCACACGCTTTGAGACAAGCCTTACAGCTAAACCTGTAGGTGCAGGT
>JACLAD010013061.1_pt1 | contig 19694 bp, 6 predicted proteins | sample 8027901 | NCBI WGS metagenome assembly JACLAD01 (sample SAMN15725071, study PRJNA655200) | protist metagenome | isolation source: fluorescence activated cell sorting (FACS) single amplified genomes of... | place: Spain: Blaines Bay Microbial Observatory, Mediterranean Sea | collected 2016-07-05 | reverse complement strand
GACTACGCACGATATGAAGTTCGTCACGGAAGCTCTGTGGACAACGCTAGGGAGGTCCTGAAGAGGGCCGTTCACCTGTTCAAGGACTCGGGTCAGAAGAAGGAGAGGGCGTCAGTCCTGCGAGAGTGGCTCGAGCTCGAGAGGCAAGCTGCTGCGGCAGAAGGCCTGGCGTCCACTGATGCCCTCAACCGCGTCGAGTCCATGCAACCAAGAATCGTCCGCAAGCGGAGATCAGACGCTGCGACTGGTGGCGGGGAAGACGCAGAAGACATGGACTTTATCTTCCCAGATGAGAAGAAGGCAACCGGCCTCAAGCTCCTCGAGAGGGCTAGGTTGTGGGCAGCGAAGATGAAGTCTGAGGAAGCTAGATCTGACCTGACTCCAGAGCGGAAGCGAACTCGGGATGAAGCAGACGGCGATGAATCGGGATCCCGACGACCCAGAATGACTTCCGATGCCGATGACACTTGATTCCTTGTGTGCTCGATCCTGTGCCATTCAAAAAGCAACGACCAGACCCGTTCACACCGCTGCCATGCTTCGCAGCTGTTCCTGAGAGCGTCAGACTCTTCTTCCTCTGAACGACTTCAACTCCGACAGGACGTACCACTCACTCGCACGACTCTTCTCACGAGCACGCACATGCCAAACACCGACCGTCCGCGCCTTCCAACGATTTCACAAGGATTCTCAGACTCAGAGCTTGTCCTCGTACTGGCTGATGGGGGGCGGGTGGGGCTTCTCGCCCTTGCGCTCCCGGATGCCCTTGACGAGCTCGACGATCTTGCCGGACTCGGCGAAGGGGTCGCCGCTCATGCAGGCCCAGTGGTCGAACGCGCACTGGGGGAAGGCCTTGCCGCCCGTGGCCGCGCGGAGGGCCTTGTCAAAGCCGAAGGACTCGACGACGGGGAGGTGGGCCTTCATGTGGGTCATGGGCGTGCCCTCAACGGGGGCCTCGTCGACGACAATGCCGCGGCGGGTGGCGAGGGTCGAGTAGACGCCGCCGGCCTCGTCGGCGGGGACGGAGATGTCGGCGATGAACATGGGCTCCATGAGCGTGGGCTCGGCCGTGTAGATGCAGGCGAAGCAGACGCGGCGGGCGGTGGGCATGATCTGGCCCATGCCGCGGTGGATGGAGTCGGCGTGCAGCGTGACGTCGAGGAGGCGGAAGATGACGCCTCGCATGGGCTCATCGCAGATGGGTCCGTTCTTGCTGCCCCACTGGAACCCAGCGTTGACGGACTCCTTGATCTCGTGGAGGTACTGGACGGCGCTGGTTCCGTCGAGGAGGAAGTTGGCACCCGTGGTGTCGGGCCCGAAGCCCCAGAGGCGCTTCTGGCCGACCTGGTCGGGCTCGGGGAAGGTCTCCGCGTAGGTGTCAACGAGGTACTTGGCGCGCTCCTTGTAGTCCTTGGTGTTGGCCTCGACGCGGTCGGCCTCGATGTCGTCCTGCAGCTCGACGGGCATCGGGTAGCCCTTCATGGTGAGACGGTTGTGCTTGTTGGGCGACTTGGACATGACCTCGCGGGAGGACTCGGCCTGGACGGTCTCGCGGAAGGCGACGACGGGCTCGGAGATGACGATGGGCGCGCCCTTCATGAAGTCCTCCTGGAGGTCCTTGAGGCAGATCTCGAGGTGGAGCTCTCCGGCGCCGGCGATGATGTTCTCTCCGCTCTCGGCGTCGGTCTCGATGACCACCATGGGGTCAGACTTGGAGAGGCGCTTGAGGCCCTCGACGAGCTTGGGGAGGTCGGACGAGTTCTTGGGCTGCACGGCCACGCGCACGACGGGCGACACGGAGAACTTGAGCTGCTTGATGTTGTGCGCCACCTCCGAGGTGGAGATGGTGCCGGACTTGAGGAGGTACTGGTCGACGCCCACGAGGGCGGCGGTGTTGCCCGCGGGGATGTCCGGGACGGCCTCAGTGAAGCGGCCCATCATGATGATGGTGCGCTGGATGTTCTTGACCCAGAGCTCGGCCTTCTTGCCCGGCACGAAGTTGGGGCCCATGATGCGGACCTTCTGGCCGGTGGCGACCTTGCCCGAGAAGACGCGGCCAAAGGCGTAGAAGCGAGACTGGTCCGCCGTGGGCACCATCTTGGAGATGTACATCATGAGCGGGCCCTCCTGGTCGCACGTCTTCATGGCCACGGCGCACTCGTCGTCCATGGGGCCCTCGTACAGGAGCTCCGTGCGGTAGGCCTGGGCGGCGCGCGGCGACGGGAGGTGCATCACGATCATCTCCAGGACGGCGTCGCCGGCCGGGAGCCACTTCTGCATGACGCGCTTGTAGAGGGGCTTCTGGCGGAGCTCGACGTCGTCACCCTTGAGGGTGACGCCGAGCTTCTTGAGCATCTTCTTGAGCTTGTCGTTGTCCTTGGCCGGCTTCTCCTCCTTCATGATGACGTCGATAAGCTTCTTGATGGGGTCCATGATGAACTGCACAAAGGCGCGCGGCTCCTTCTTGGACGCGGCGCCCGCGCCGCGCTTGACCCACTTGGACTTCTTGCCCTCGGTGATGAAGAAGTTGGAGCCCCACAGGCGCTCGCGCATCTTGCGGCGGGAGCACTTGAAGATGGTCGAGTAGATCTTGGCAAAGTGCTGCAGCGTGAAGCCCCAGGCGTGCAGGCCCGAGCCGAAGGCCACGGTGCCCGCCTCGGGGTAGACCTGGAGGTCGCCCATCTTCTCGTCGAGGTAGGTGGCGATGATCACGTTCACGGACTCGATGGCCGTGCGGAACTTGGCGTACGCGTCCTCGGGGTCCATCTTGAGCTCGAGGATGGTGCGGTCCATCTTGTTGAGCATGAGCACGGGCTTGACGCGCTCGGCCAGCGACTGGCGCAGCACCGTCTCGGTCTGCACGCACACGCCGGAGATGCAGTCCACGACGACGAGGGCGCCGTCCGTGACGCGGAGTGCGGCCGTCACCTCGGACGAGAAGTCCACGTGGCCCGGGGAGTCGATGAGGTTGATGAGGAAGGAGTGCTCGTTAATGACGACCTTGCCGTCGTCCTCCTCGTCCTCGGCGTCGCCGCCGGCCGCGCCGGCCTCGGCGGCGGCGGACGAATCGGACGAGGCCTCGGCCTTGTCCCCCTCCTCCTTCTTCTCCTTCTTGTCGCCGTCCTTCTTGCTCTTCTTCTTGGCCTTCTCGGCCTCGAAGGCGGCGTCGTCCGCCTCTTCGAGCTTCCGGGCGAGGGCGAGGTCGTACTCGAAGTACATGGAGATGCCCGTGGACTTGATGGTAATGCAGCGCTCCTGCTCGTCAGCGCGCGTGTCGGTGAAGCGCGTCTCGCCGGCCTTGGAGGCGGCGATAATGCCGGCCTTGGACACGAGCGAGTCCGTCAGAGTCGACTTGCCGTGGTCCACGTGGGCAATCACGGACAGGCAGCGGATGTTGTCCGTCAGGTTCATGATGTCGCTGCGGCATCGTAAGGAGGAAGGGAGAGAAGGAGGGTGGGGGTGCAGGGTCGGGACGAGGGAGGGGGCGGCAGGAAGAGCCACGTGAGGTGAAGCGAGGTGAGGTGCGAAGGGAGCGCGGCGAGAGGACCGAAGGGCGGCCACCCCGCGTCACCGGGCGACGAGCGCAGACGCTCGGGCCCGAACACTCTGATTGCGGCGGCTTCGAAGCAGAAGGTGACCGTCGCACGGCGGAACGTGTCCTCGCTTCGATTCTGGAATCCGGCGCCTTCGCAGGCTCTGGGCAGGCCCGGCGCTTATCGCGCCGTGGTTCCTCGAGAACCAAGGCCGCTGCACTCACCGGAGCTGGTCCACGGTGAAGTTGGGCTGCGGGGACCGGAGTTGTGGAGATGTCGCCGTCCCGACGCACCTTCGCGTTGGCGATCCGCGTGCTTTGCCGGTCGCGTTGGTTGTGGGGCTTGCTGGCAGTGTGGCTCACCATGGCTCTCGGGGTGTGTGGCTGCTGGTGGTCTGGTTCCTTCTCCCGGGGAGGGCGAAGTGACGAATGATGCCTCTGCCGGTTTCGCTTGGTGGCCTTGTTGGTTGGATTTGTCACGCTCTGCCTCGACTACCATCGCCGGCGGGGCTCATTCGGAGGCTGCGGCGTACCTGGATGCCAGTGTTGCTCGTAGCAGGGCCGATGCTGATTGTTTCGTCGTGGATGGAAGCGCTGTGGGTCGCCGCCTTGCTTGGATGCGGAGTTGAACGGCCTCCGATAGCCTGCGGAGGATGAACGCAAGGCGGGACAGGTAGGCCAGGTGGGTCTCTCTCTGGGGGTGCGCTTCTGCAGCCTGCTGCTCTTCTTCGACGACGACGATTGCGCTTCGTCTTGCAGGTGGTGTTGGTGCTTGAGCTCGGTCGCGCTTCGCGCCTCCCGCGCCGCTGCGTTGCGTCCCGCTGCTTCTGCGTCGGGTGGCCTCCGCGGCCTTCATCGGGTCATGATCGCCCTCCTCTTCGCGGATCAGGGTGCCTGGCTCCTCGCTCGGGTCTCTGCTTTCGAGTCCTGCGAGTTTGGCTCCGGTGACCGTGGGCGGGAGGGGAGAAGGCGTTCGGGCGTGCACGAGGAGGTCTCCGGCCCCTTCGGTTCTCCCCGTTCCGAGGGCCACGCCGACGGCCTCGGTGTGCTTCCTCTCGGAGTGGGGAAGCCGGCCTTCTTGCTGCGTTGCGTCGTCGAGCCGGGCTGCCTCCCTCGCGTGCGCTCGCTCGCGCCTCCTCGTGATGCGCTTTCGGACGCGAGACGCGACGTAGAGGACCTCGTCCCTGATCTCGGAGTCGGTGCGGGCGGCCTCATCGAGCCCAGTGCCCTCGGATGCGCCCGCGAGACGGCTGATGCTCTCGAGGAACTCGGAGCGGGTGTGCTGGTCGTACCTGTCCACGAGCTGCTTGCCCGTCCTCCGGTGGGCCGTTCGGACGGCATCTAGCGCTTGCTGTGACTCGTCTCGCACCGTAGTCGCCGACCAGATGTACGCTGCGACGCCCATCTTGTCGTCGACGAGGTCGGGCGTGAGGTTGGCGTCGCTCATGAGGTCGAGCCACTCGGAGAGGCTGACGAATCGCCTCCCGTCGTCTGTGTGGGACCACCTTCCAGAGTAGGTCCGAAAGGCGGCGTTGAGGGTGCCCCGGTGTCCCTGGAGGAGGATGGCGACATCTTCTCGGAGCAGCCAGAGCTTTCGGAATGCGTTGCTGACGATGTCGGACTCTCCTGCCCAAAGGGGTGCTGGGGATGGTGTGATTGGCGGTGGTGTCGCCGCTGCGAGCTTGCGGGACCTCCGCGCTCGGCGCATCCCCGCCGCCGCTACGGCGACGGTCGCAACGTCCATCTTCCGGCCCTCGTCCGAGTCCTTCTTGAGGAGCCCAAATGCCTCCGCCCGGACGATGGCGAGTCTTCTGAGGGCGTACTTCCGCGTGTCAAAGTCATATCCCGGGAGGGCCGTGTCAGACGGCTTGAGGAGCCAGAGGGATGCTGAGGGTGGGCTTCCGGATGGGGAGGATGGAAACAACGTTGTGGCCGTGGCCGGTGACGGCGTGGCCTCGCTTGCTTCGCCTTCGCTCCCGTTGCCGTCGTCTCCGACGCCGTCCGCGACGCCACTGCCGTCCTGGTACGGGTCCTGCACCATCTGCTCCCTCACCTCGAACGTTGGCCCCTCCACGTCGTCGGCCTTGGGTGGTCGGGGCGGCTCAAGTTTGGCCTTGTGCCTGGTGTCCTTCGGGCGACGGGACCTCAGCTTGGGGTCTGCTCCGACGCGGGCGCCTCCCGGCGTGATGGGTTGGCCTGGCATGCCTACGAGGGAGACGGAGTCGCTCTCGGCAGCGAGGAGGGCGAGGGCGCTCGAGCGCGTGTTGAGGGCTCGTCGCAGCTGAGGTAGGAGTAGCTCCTTGAGCATGCGGCCGACGGCCTTGGCCTGCGCCTCTGGGTCGAATCTGTCTGCCTCCTTGATCAGGGTCTGGATCGCCAGCCTGGCGATAACCTCGAGAAATTCGGGCCTAGTGAGCGATGCTGATGTCTCGAAGGAGCCCGGGGACGTGCTGTAGTTGCTTGCGGAGAAGCAGATGATGAGGGTCGCCTCCTGGAGTGATCTGTCAACGTTCAGCGCCTCGAAGAGGCCCATATCATTCCAGAGCTCCCTGAGCTCGGTGAAGGAAAGGTCGAAGGGGTCTGTGGCGCCGTTCCGCAGGCCGTAGGCGCGGTACGCCTCCCGCAGGAGCGGGTAGGCCTCGGAAAGGAGGTGCCGGATCTCGTCCATAGCCGGCTCGGTCCTGATGAATCGGTAGATCTTGTTGCCCTCCCAGTCGGTGGCGAAGGCCTCGGAGAGGTGGGTCCTCGAGTCAACGAAGTCCCCAGAGTCGCACTCCCGAGGGCGAGTGGAGAAGATGCTCGTCTCAACGGACCACTCGAGCGGGTCGAGCACGCCTAGGCGCCGGCTGTGCAGCGCCTTGGAGGCCGCATCGGTGGGGAACATGAGCCGGCTGGTGGCCAAGGCTGCATCCGCAGCGGTAGGGCTTCTGTGGAGGGTCGGCAGCGTGGGGAGGCTGAGGCTCGTTGTGGTGCGCTTACGAGCGTGCGCCGGGACAGCCGCCGCGCTGCTCCTTCGCGCAACGCCTTCGAGGACGGTGGGGGAGTCGCCACCCTCCGTTGGGACCTTGAGGAGCATGAGTGCCGTGGGCACGGCATCGTGGGGGATAGAGAGGGGCCATCCTGGGCTCGAGGGGTCTTTCATCCCCTTGAAGAGGACTTGGGACGTGGCGGCGGCTAGGGTGCCTGCCGAAGGCTTGGCGGCGTCTGGAAGGCGGAGCACCGACGCGAGCTCCTCATCCGGGGTCGCCGCAAAGGCCCTCGGGGCGGGTGGCCACTCTGTGGCCACGAGCATGCCTTCCTTGAGCTTCTTGACCCGCCATGCGCGGTCGAAGAGCGCCTGGGCAGCGGACTCGCCCCACAGGTGGGGCTTTCCCTTGGCGTGGCCTGCGGAGGAGCCGAGGACGGAGCAGTTCTCGAGCCCGAGCTCCCGGAGGCGGGGGTGGACGAGGGCCGCGAGGATGACGTCGCCCCCTCCCGTCACCCCGAAGGGGTTGAATCCGACGAGGAGTGCCCGCACGGTCTCGTTAATGGTGAGGGCTTCCGCGATGGCTCGCGCGGAGCGGGGCCCGAGCTCGTTGTGGCTCACGTCGAGGCGGCGGAGGGAGCCGCTCGAGGCGATGGCCTCGCGGAGGGCGGCAGGGAGCGCGGGGTCAGACGTGTCGTCCATCCCGACGAAGCTGAGGTCGAGAGACGTGAGCCTCTGCGGTGGCATGGCGAGGGAGAGGATGATCTGGCGCGACGCCCCTCCGAGCGGGCACCACGCGAGGCAGAGGTCCTCGAGCATGGAGGCCGGTCGGGCTTGGCGGGACTCAAAGTCGACCCCGATCATGTGGGCGAGCTTGGCTGTCGACGCGGCCGTGATGTCTGAGTTGCCTGCGAGGACGACGGACCGGAGGGTGCGGTTCCCGTCTGCAAGGAGCGGCACGTCTCCGTGGTACGGCCCAAGCGCAGCCACGCACGTCGGAGGTGGCCTCCTGGAGGCGTCAGCTATCGATGCGGAGCCTCCCAGGCAGGCGCTGAGCGCTTCTCGCGCGGGTGTGGGGAGTTGGAGGTCACCGGGCCTCCTTCTCTCCCCTGCCCGCGCTGCTCTTGACGCTCCTGAGCTCTTGTCGGCTGCTGCGGGTGTTGGGATGGCGAGGCGGAAGTGGCTGCGCTTCCTCCGCCGCTTCCTCTCCGAGGCGACGAACTTGACCTCGCTCCCGGGCTCTGTCACGGCCCGCACTGGCGGCAGCCCGCGCTTGGCTGCCGCCCGAAGCGTGGTGGCGCCCGTGCTGGTCCGAATTCGCCTGCTCGGGGTGAGGAGGCTTGAGACGCTCAGCTGGGACGGGAGGGAGGCGTGCGACGGGTCGCTCCCTTCCTCAAGGACGGCGAGGCGGCCCCCGGGCACCTTGTGGGCAGCGGCGAGGAGGGGCGTCCTCGGGGTTGGAAGGAGGGAGGAGGCGGCCGTTGAGGCGGTGGACCTGGGCGTCGATGTGCCCGTCGGCAGCTCCGGCAGCTCCGCGTGTGCTCCTTCAGCCGGCTTGAGGGGAAGGATGGGGCTCGCAAGGGCCACAAGGATGCGGATGGGGTCGGCGAGGGACTCCACAACGGGCGCGGGGGGCTCTCCCGCCTCGCCGTCATCCGGGCCCTTCCGCATCGCGGTGTAGCCGGTGGCGCGAGGCCTTGGCTGCCGCTTGCCGTGGTGCGCAGCGCTGTGCGCCTGTCTCGCCGGACCAGCTAGCGTCGACGGAGGGCCGTGCAGCAGGGAAGAGACGGGGAGGGCCGGCACCGAGGCCGTCGCCCCGGCAACCCGCCTGGATGAGGCCGTTCCGGTGGCGCCGCGGCCCATGGCGGTGGTTGACATGGACGGGGTGAGCGACGCGCCCATCTCCCTCTGGGCCCTGACCTCGCTCTCTCGCGCCTCCCTCGTGACGGCCTGGATGACGGCAAGCGTCTTGGTGACGGTGGCGGCCCGTGTGCCGTGCGCGGGCTGGGAGCGCGCGCCCCCTCTTGCGGTCTTGCCACGAGAGGGAAGCCGCCGGCTTGCGCCCGCCGCACCCCCGCTCTCGTCATCGCCGCTGGCATCGCCGTCCGCCTCCTCGCCTCTGCCCACCCCGGGGCCCCACCGGAGAGGTGGAACGCTGCGGCTGGGCCCCTTGCGGTCCCTCCTCGCGCACAGGACGTCAAAGAGGGAACTGAGGAATCCGTCGTCGAGGCCGCACCTCGCGACGTTGATGTGCCGGAGCCTCGCGCTGCAGCTGAGCAGGCGCAGGACCGCGTGCTGCCCGCGCGGCCCCAACGTGTTGCCGCTGATGTCTAGGGCGCGCACGTCATCGTTCACGAGGAGGCTGTCGAGGAGCGCGGCGACGGCCCAGTCGGAGAGGCGGCACTCGCTTACATCGAGGGCGACGCACCGGGACCACCCGTCGCGAAGCGCGATGGCTAGGTGGAGCGCGTCGGCGTCCTCAAGCTTGCGCTCCCGCAGAGAGAGGATGCTCGCATCGAGGCCGTACACGACTTGAGGGAGGGGGACGGAGGGGCACGCGAGCCGTGCACAGCTCGCGATGTAGACGACGCGGGATGGCAGGCGGACTGCGGGTGGGCCCCCGCTGAGGTCCGGGACGGAGGCGATCCCATCGGTGTCTTGGGGCTGCGCTGCCACGGCTGCCGGTAGCTTCGCCTTGTCGTGCGCGGCCGGGTCGCCTCGAACACCGGCACTTGACAGCGAGCGCAGCGATTTCTTTGCCGCGGCCGCCCACGGGATGTAGACGCGGCGGACGTACCCAGGGACGACTGCGGCGTAGGGTCCGCGCACCTCCTCGAACCGACTGTCGTCTGGGTCGTCACCCGTCCCCGGGCCGGATGCCTCCACGTGCAGGTCCAGGTGGCCCCTTGCGGACGTGAGCGTTGATCGCTGTCCGCTCGCGATGCTGGCTCGGACTCCTCTCCTCGCCAGGAAGAGGGAGGCACTTCCTGAGTGCACCGCAGCCTTGAGGCGCCTCTGGCGGAGCAGCCTTCCGCCCTCCCCGGGCCTCACATAGCCGGCAAGGAGCTTCTCGGCCACAGCCTCCATCGATGAGCGCCTTCCGCTCGCAAGTGGGTTGTGACGAGCGGCAGGGAGTGCTGGAGCGGACGCTGCGAGCCCAAGGAGAGCCATGCTGCCCGTGTGAGGGCTGCTCGGCGTTTTTGCTTGTGTTGCTCGGCCGCACCGTTTTGCCAGTCCTTCTGCAACCGCAGGCTGTCCAACGAATGGTTGGCGGGTCTTCAGCAGCCTCGTCAGAGCGGCGTGGTTGGGGTCGAGGCAAGGTGCATCCCCAGTCGCCCGCGCCTGGGGTGTTCCGTGGGCGACACATCCGGTTGTCGGAGTCATGTCACGATCGAGCGGCCGGAGCAGCCGCGGACACGTGCAGGCACGTGTTCCATGGACGACCGAGTTCAAGCGGAGGTCCAGGACGGAGGTGTCGCGGGCTCTTCTGGATAGCTGCCACCCTGATTCCCCTGACTGTAGTTGTTGGGCTTTGCTCCTGGATTCTCACGCGCAGAACGAGCCTCATCTCTGGCCCTGGCACCCCCTCGGACGCTGCCGTCCTTCTTCTCTTTCTGAACATCTGTATTGAGGCCGGGAGCATGAGCATTCTCGGGGAGGTGGTGTCTGGTGCCGAGCGCGGCAATGTGGCGCTCTGGGTCCACCTATGCTACTCGTCGTGCCTCATCATGGTACACATCGTCGTGCTGAGGTTCGATTTCCCATCGTGGGCCATGATGATGGGAATCGGCGGGGTCAGCTTCCTTCGCACCGTCATCCTCATCCTCTTCATTGGAGGGGGCCTGTTCTTGAAGGGCAACTCTCCCGCAGAGTACATGTGCAGTGGTATCAAGTTGGCCCTGGGGATCATCGTGTCGGTAGGAGCGGCTGTCGCCGTCGAGTACATGCCCATGCGGCTGGCTGTCGATTCGGTGGACCGGCACTCGAGCCTCGGCAGTCTGCAGCTTGGACTCCTGATTGGAGTTCTGCGCACTTCGACGTACTTGGTGCAACTCTACGTGGCGGGATCTCTCTTCGTGGCCTCACTTCGGCTTCCCTGGTTCACTGTCTACAGGCTCTTCTTCATCGCATCGAGCGCGTTCTCCACTGTTGTGATGACTCCGATCCTCATAATGCATCCCCCCGGGTTGGCGTTCTTCATCTATGTCGTCGTGTGGATGTTCGATCTGGCCACAAACTCGGCCTCCGCGGTGTGCCTGCTCTCCAAGAGGCCGGCAATGGTGTGCGTCGCGTTCCGACTGCTGCACATGTTTCCTACTGGCTTCATCCTCCCCCCGGAGGCGATCCTCCCCCTCCAACAACGTCAGCATCGGTCAAGGGCGAGCCAGCAGCGAGCGCCTGCAGGTTCAGTCGCCCGGCTTCGAAGCGGGGCTACGACTGACGCGTCCTCATCCGCTGGGGCCGGTCGGCCTCGTGGAGCCGTGGATGGGGCGCCTGATCCCTCGAGCGGAGGAAGCGCCTTGCCTCGCGAGGCCGTGGAGAGAGCAGCCGTGACCTCAGACGGCCGAGGCGAGCATCCACGCGACGCCGTCGGAGGGACTGCCGTGCCCTCGGACGGCCACGGCGGACCACCCAAGCATGTCGCTGCTGGGGCATCTGCGCACCCTCATGGCTCTTCGCCCACGCCTCCGGATCCAGGTCCTGTGCCTGAGGTTGAGCTCTCATCGCCTCTTCCTGGGACCTCTGGGATCCTGGACGAGGGTGGTCCCCTCACGGCTGCTGCTGCGGTGCGCACTGACGCGGCTCTTGATGGCGGTTCACCCGCCATGCACCCTGGTAGGCACAGCTTGGGGCGCAAGTCTCGGTCCGAGTCCGCGCCAGACACGCAGACGGACTCCGTCGCGTCTTTCCCTCTGGACCCAGACGTGACGACTCTCCGCGCAGACTTGGCTAGTTCTGCGGCGGCGGACCCTCTTGGAGCAGACAATTCGGACTTTCTCGTCATCCAGGGTCACCCTGACGTGGAGGAGGGTGCCCCTGAGAGCGTGGTGGTGTCTTCTGGCCCGCGGCCCATCGCTTGGACTGACGACTCTCCCCGCTCGCGTCCCACGTCCCGGAGCAAGGACGGAGACTTTGATGATGATGGCCTGAGCCTGCCCGACATCCCTCGTGAGACAGTGTCGGAGACCCCGCATAGTCGATCTGTCGCGGCCTCGAGGATGGGTATGGTGCAACGGGAGAGCAGGGTCGGGACGATCGATGACTCTACCACTGACGTCACCTCTGCTGGCGATGATGTGCCGGCACCTTCGCACCCGAGGCTCAGGTCAACTGCGGAGGCAGATCGAGACTCTTCGGCCCCAGAGGACCGGATTCGGTGCTGCTTCTGGACTCTGCCTGTGCGGCGGCACACCATCTTGAAGCGGTACACCTTCCTCATCTCACGCCACCGGACCGGGGCGATGTACATCCAGCTTGGCTCACTGGCCTCATCCCACCTCATCGGCGCCTGGCTTGCGCCCGCCGCAGGCGGAGCTGTCGCTCGCATCCTATCGAAGCGATCAACGGTGCCGCTGGGCATTCCGAGCGACACTGGCCCCCTTGTGCTCATGGCGATTGTTCTCTTTGGTGTTCACATCCTGATGGACCTGTTGCGAATCTTTCTCGTGTTCTTCGTGATGCGATGGGCGAGCCAGATGCGTGCTGGGTACTCCTTTGGCTACGCTCCTGCCGCGGTGATGTCGGGCCCAGCGACCGCTGTGACCATCGTGTCAGCGCTTGGAACTGCAGCCATGGCAGGAACGGTCCTGTGGGTGTCGGATGCTTGAGCGCAAGCGCACTTGGTGGTGTGCGTACTCTGGTCGTTCCCTACACCACGGGCGGGGTCCCTTCGTGGTCGGGATTGATCATCGGATTGTTTCGTTGCTCTAGCAGGGCAACTCGCTCTGTCGGTCGATATCCTGGCAGTGGGTCTAGCGACGAATCCCAAGATGTCTTGGCAACGCTCTCCAGGCTTTCTCGCGCGATCCCTCTCGCACACCCAGAGGGAGAGGCCAGATCGAGCGTTGTCAGATGCTGTCCTCTCTTCCGCAAACCTCAGAACCAAGGCTCGAGAGCCACTCGTCCAGCGCGGCCGCGCTTGAGAATCCATAGCGCCTTCGGAAGGTGGCGACATCGGCCGGCACGGTCGGGCCGGAGCGATGCCTGGCATGCGCGGTCGAAGACGACGACGTAGGTGCTCCTGGCTGAAACGGGGGCATAATGCGTAGCCCGCCAATGCTGCCTAGGCCTAGGGAGGAGTCCAGATATGCGCGGAAGGCCAAGTCGGCGATCGAGTCCTCCAGCGGAAGCGTGTCGTCCAGGATGCCGATGCGAGAGAGGGCCGGAGGAGACAGCGCCCCCAGGATTCCTCGAGCGCCAGAGAGCACAGGGACTCCGCTGCGGAGGCATGGGACGGCGACGGCAAACGAGCGCTGGCTGCCGGACAGCGCTTCCTGGAGCGCCGCGTTCGTACCGGTCGCAAGTCCGCGGGGCATCTCCGAGACGAGGACGACCCATGAGCTCAGCCCACTCTCGCTCGCGAGGGCGATTGCGTGAGCTGCGGACGGCAGCGCGGCCGGGGCACAGACGACGCTCGTGTCGGAGCACATTGGAGACGAGTGCTTCATCTCCGAACGCCTTGAGACGAGCAGCACCTGCATGCGTGGCCGGTTGATCGCGAGGCGGTCGACGACCAGTCCGGGGCCTGAGCAATCCGGCGCCTCGTCCCGGTTTGGGAGGCTCAGAGGGGGCAGAAGCACGGTCGCGCCAACGCCCCTCCTTTCCACTGATGCTGAAGAGGATAGGGAAGACGAGGTGGCTTTGCTCCCGTAGGAGACCGTCGACGCCGACGCCGACGCCGACGTTGATGACGAAGGCGGTGAGAGAGGGACGGAGAGCACGGCGATTCGTGTCACAAAGTCCCTCTCGGCGATGGTGCTCGGGTCCTTGGCTGGCGGTCGGCTTTCAGGGGTCGTGAACCAGGAGAGCGGCATGTCTCTCTTGCCAGGCCCCACGGGTCTTCGGCCCTGTCCAGCTCGGAGCGAGTCCTTGGACCTCTCCGAGCCGGTGCCCTCCGCAGTGCTGATCTCCTTAAAGAGTCCGACGACGAGGCTCGCGTGGCCCCATCGCGGCATGTCCCACTCCGCGCACGCGGCTCTCGCCTTGGTGGCAAGAGGCCCCGTGGGACTCGTTGCCATCTCTGTCTCGCCAATGTGGAGCGCAAGGAGGGCCTCCCGGCATGCTAGGGTTTCTGGATGGGTGTGAAGGGCCGAAGATGGCACCCTTGAGTGGGAGCGGCCCCTCCAGGCGTCCACGGCGTTGTCTCCTCCAGCAAGCCAGTCGAGAGCGAAGAGGGGGGATGCCCGCACGAGGAGCGGGTGGGCGTGCTCGAGAGAAAGCGGAGAGAATCGGCGACCTCCCACTCCGGGAGCGGCAGCGACGTGGGTCAAGTTCCGCATCGCCGCCCGGCGGACGAACCAGATGTCCTTCGTGCCTTGGTCCGCCAGCTCCCGCAGGCTCCGGACCGAGCTGCTCGGGAAGATCAGAGCCTCCGTGGCGTCAAGAGGGAGCACCCAGTCGGCCCCGGACAGGACGGCCTCCTGGAACGCGATCCTTCGAACGGCCGCCTCATCGGCCGCCCACACCTTGCCGGCAGAGATCACCATGAGAGGCACGCGCTCCCTCATTGCCGCGAAGAGCGCCATGTTGCCTTCCTCTCTCGTGCTAGGGCCGTGGAGGACGACGAGGAGGGCGTCGACCTGCTCGGTCGCCGAGAGCAGGCTCGCCCGCAGGGTCTTCGTGGCGTCGCCGGGTCTAGCAAGGACGACACCAACGATGAGGTTGTGGTGGGTCTTCCGAACGGCCACGGGGCGCGACTCGAGCGCCTTCTTCCGCTTGGACGCCTCCCCGAACATGACCCGGACCTTGACGACGAGGGCGGGCTCCCCCACGCCTCTGGACGCCACGACAGCCTCGAACGGGATCGCAACGCGCGTGGACACCCAGTTCGAGGACAAGCCGGAGGGCGACGAGACGATGGCGAACGCTGTTCCCTTGACCAGCATGCACGAGGAAGACACGGGCTCGCCGACCACCTGCTGCGGGTTGCTCGCTCTCTGCTCGCGCTGCGGAGAGGACTCTGCAGAAGATCTCGACTGCCGAGGGCGCTCGGACACAGACGAAGAGGCCTCTGAGGCCGGTCCAGGAGGCCCGGCCACGTCGCGCTGACCCGAGATTGATGAAGGTGACGACAGGAGAACGGGACACTCTTCTGAGGGCATCGTGACCGTTGGCTCGGCCGCGTGAACCCACACGATCCCACCGGACGACGCCGCTGCCGCACCCGGAGAGGCTGTAGACGAGGACGAGGACGCCGATGACGACGTCCGGGAGGTGCCCGCCTCGTTCTCGTCCTCCGCCGGGAAGAGCTGCAGGACGCCCCTCTCGAGATCAGCGGTGAGCGCATCGTCGTTGAGAAGCTCGGGGACGTGATGGACGGGAAGCGTCTTGACACGGAACCACATCCTGCTCGCGCAGCTGCGAGACCCCTTTGCGCTGGTGTGCAGCCCCGGCTCCGGAGCACGCCTCGAGGCGCACGCGAGCAGGACTGCACGCGCGGCCGCATGCACAATGGACACGTCCTCCGCGTGGGCGATTTTGCTTGCCACGGCGTCGTCAACGGCCATCTGCTTGAGGCGCTGGTGAGCCACGGCTTCCGGGAGCCTCAGAGCCATGTCAATGTCCGTGAGGATGGCGTGGCGAGGGAGAAGCGTTCCTTTGGATGTGAGGAGCTTGTGAAGCGCTCTGCGGGACCAGAAGGCGGCGCAAGGGTGCGCGAACACCGCGTCAAGGCTCGCCGCACCCCTCCGAGAGCCGGACACTGAGGCCCCCGAGACCGCATCAAGGAAAGACGTCGAGGGAGACGATGGCGACGAGAGCGAAGAGGACGACGAAGAGCCAACGGATGACGACATGGACGGCGATCCCCTTCCTGGCCGACCTGCCCGCCTAGCAGCTCCTACTTTGGCCTTGCCTCCCGGGCCCACCCCGTGGACGGCGCCGGTCCTCCCCTCGGTCGACGCAAGCGGCTCGCAGGCGATGCCTGCGTAGTCAGCGCCGGAGCGGAGCGCGAGGGCCGTGAGGGTGCGTGGGATGACGCTGCCCGGCCTGACGAAGAGGACACCCCCGCAGGCGGCGAGATCCTCGCAGGTCTTGGCAGCCACGCGGCGTACCTCGGGCCAGAGACCGCCAACGGATCGTCGCCACAGGACTGACGCCTCAGCCTCCTTGATGCGATCTCGAGCCATCCCACTCGCGACCCCGCCCGTGCTGCTCCACTCGCTCTTGCTCATCGCGTCTCGGACATCCTTCTGGCTGGGGAGCTGCTCCCCATCCTTGAGAATCTCTTCCGTGGCCCCATCCTCGACGCCGTTCAGCCCGACCGGGATGGGAGGCTGAGGCACGGTGTCCTCCGCAGCCGTGGCAGCCTCACCGCCCGAGCTCCCTGCGCCTCCGCCAGTCGTTGCACCCTGGCAATCGGCAGCGAGCGGGTGAAGCTCGTCGTTGTCGTAGTCCTCGGGGCTGCCGTAGTCGTCGTCGGGGTTGTGCTCAGATTCGTCGCCGTCATCGCCGGCGGACCACAAACCCGCAGTCGCCCCGCGCGAGGGTGCGGCCCCGGACCCGCGGACACTCCGATCGGCACTCTCAGTCTGCTCCGAGTATGTGCCGGACTGTCCCTCGCCCCCTCTCGAGGCAGTGGCGGCACTTGCTCCCCGATCCTCCCCTGTTGGCGCGCCTGTGCTGCTCTCTCTCCTCTCAAGAAGTCGGCCCTCTTTCGTGAGCGCGCCCTCCCCACATCCCCCCATTCCCGAGCCGGACCCCGAGGCCGACCCCGATCGCGCGTGACCCTCCGGGGCAATGACGATGTGAGGGGACACCCGGATCTCGCGCACCTGCACCCGCGCGTCGGACTCGGCGATGAGCTCCGTCACGGCGTCGTGCGGGATGCGCGAGCCGCTGGCGTAGACGAGGAGGATGCGCACCTTGGCCGATGGTGTCGAGCTCGCCCCGTGCAGGGCATGCAGAGTCGCGCGCTGCTTCCACAGCGGCCCGTGGAGGAAGATGGCGATGAGCACGGTGATCTGCGAGCGGCCTACGGGGATGTCCTTCTTCCCCGACAGCGGGTCCATCTCCGCCGTGCGAGGCAGCCCGGCCGCTATGCATGCGACCTCGCAAGCCGCGCCGCACCACGGGGCTGACCTCCTTGTGCACTCTGCGGTGACAGCTTGGCCCGTAGCCATGAGGTCCGGCGCCATCGCCGACCCGCGACCCCCCAAGGACGACGCGGATGAATGCGGTGGGGCCGCGGACGAGGATGACGATTGGGTCTCCGCCGCTGCCAAAGAGGAGGAAGAGGAAGAGGTGGAAGACGATGTCGATGACGATGACGACGACGACGACCTCGATGATGACGATGACGACAGGGACGATAGCATTTCCCCGAGGGACTGCCCGAACGGCGACGAGGACCTCTCAGCATCCATTGCGCCATCCTCTTCATCCTCGGCCTTTAGGGCGTCCTCGATCCTCGTGAGGTGCTGCAGGCTGACGGTGGCCGCGGCCTTGGTGGCAAAGGCGGGCAGCGGAGCCTCGATGGCGGCGTCCACGACGGCGATGCCCGGGCTCTGGAAGCCCGGCTCCTCCCAGACTGCCGTCTGCAGGCGGTCGAACGACCAGAAGACGCGGGCGGCCTCGAGGCCCGTGAGGTCCGACAGCTTGGGGTTGTCGTTGTAGATCTGGAACGGCACGAGGTCGCGCGGCTTGGCCGAGCCCTTGCCCCCGTCGTAGATGCGGATCGTGACCCAGAAGCCGAGGTTGAGCACGGCCTGCACGACGGGGAGCGAGCCCGGGATGGCCTCGGCCCACTTGATCATGTGGTGCGGGCCGCGGTCGGGGATGGAGCGGAAGAAGAAGGCGACCTCGGGGAAGCTCAGGTAGCTCCCCTCGCGGCGGTGCGCCCTCCACACCCACTCGGGCGTGCCCGGCGGCGCCCCGAGCGCGCGCGGCCCCACGACGTCGCCCCTCGAGCTGGAGCGCCCCAGCGCCCGCTTGATCGTGTCCTCCCACTTGCGCTCCCAGTTGCGCCTCGAGAAGGCCTTGGACAGCGCCACGGAGTTGCGCTTAAAGTCGGCGAGCCGGCCCGAGCGCATCAGCCTCCGCATCGCGCCCAGCAGCTCCTCGGCCGTGGGCCCGATGAGGTAGCCGTTGAAGCCGTCGATGACGAGGTCGGACAGCCCGCCCACGCGGGAGGAGATGACCGCGTTGCCCGACGCCATCGCCTCGATGCACGACAGCGACGTCCCCTCGGACCACTGCGTCGGGATGATGCTCACGTCGAGCTGGCGGAAGATGACGGGCATGTCCGCCGTGTCCAGCTTGAAGAAGCGCATGCGCGGGAGCGTGCCCGTCGCCTTGGCCCGCCCGTACCACTCGGCGACCTTGTCCCGCACCTCCTTCTCCTCGGACTCGAAGCCGCGGCCGATCCACCAGAACTCGGTGTGCGGGAACTCCTCGAGGAAGGCGTCGACGATCTCCAGGACCTCCTTCCGCCCGCGGTAGTCGGTGATGCGGCGGGGGTAGCCGATGCGCACCGTCTTGGGGTCCTTGTCGTAGCCCTTGCGGGGCCAGAAGGACTGGAAGTCGGCGTAGTTGGGGATGACGCGGACCCTCCTCGACGTGTCGTAGTCCACCGTCTGGAACCAGTTGGCCGTGTTGGTGTCGACGGACACGAGGTCCTCCAGCCGCGGCGCCACGCGGAGCTGCGTCTCGACCTTCTTCTGGAAGAAAGGCACGTCAACGGCAAAGGACGGGCCCGGGTAGTCCCAGCCCACGCCGTGCGAGATGCCAATGTTGGGCTTGGCCGCATGGTTGTTGCACTCCCAGAAGGCCGAGTAGACGTGCAGGCGGGAGATGCCCGCCGTGAGGTCGTGCCGGCAGCGCGACCAGCCGTTGTCGTTGGGCGCGTCCCACTCGTTGCGCACGCCCGCCGCCACGCGCCGACCGTGTCGACCTGGTGCACCTTGCGGCCCCACGCAAAGTTGGTGCGCTGCAGCACGGTGGCGCGCAGGTTGAGCCCCGCCGCCACGTGGGCCAGGTCGACGAGGTAGCGCTCGGCGCCGCCGGCGTGGTAGACGAGCGCGTCGAGGGTGCAGAAGAAGACGGTGTGCATCACGAGGTCGTCGCGGGCCACCCAGTTGGAGAGGCCGATGACGGACCACTGGCTGGCGAGGATGCGACTCAGCACGCGGCCCTTGACGGCGTCCACAGTCGAGCGGGGTGGAAGCAGCGCCGTCGGGTCCATCGGCTCCTCCGGGACGACGACCATGCACGGAGGTGTCTGCGCGTTCACTCTCTTCAGCTCGTCTTCGCTGGGGACGGACACGACGAAAGCCACCCGGAGCGCCTGCTCGAGGAACTCTGCCCCCCATCGGCTGGCCATGCCCGACGGGAGGTCGAGCCAGAGGATTGAGGTCGGGAGGGCGGCGGAAAAGGCGAAGCCCGTGGCCAGCTCCGAGGCCAGGACGACCACGGCGCGCGGGCGGAGGACTTGGAGCGCGATTCGGCAGTCGGAGGCGATGAGGACGCCGCCGATGCCCTCGCGGACAAGGTCCTTTGCCCAATCACCGCGCTGATCCCGCTGCTGTGACTTGTCGCCTTGCCCTTCCTCCGCCCCGGCGGCGTCCGTGCCTTCGGCGTCCTCCCTCCACACGCAATGGACACCGCTGTGGCCGGCGGTGACAGCAGCGGCCAGGAGGCGCAGTCCTCTCGCGTCCTTGTGGCTCGGGCCGTGTCTGGTCGGCCGCAGGAAGAGCAGGCCCGTCTGCATCGTGCGGCTGAGGCGCGCGTGCAGGTCAACGGAAGCCGGAACCTCGGCGTACGGCTCCTCATCGGGCGTCTCGACGTACTTGCCTATCATCTGCCGTGTGCGGACGAACATGGCCCCCGGTCCGAGATCCTCTCCCGGCCAGACAGTGTTCACGAAGCGCTGGTCCATGTCGACAGTCTTGGGGATGCGCATCTCCTCCTTGTTGAGGAAGAAGGAGAGGAACGAGGGAGACGACACTCCCACCCGGGGTTGGGCGCCGAGGCACTCGAGCA
>JACLAD010005057.1_pt1 | contig 19698 bp, 22 predicted proteins | sample 8027901 | NCBI WGS metagenome assembly JACLAD01 (sample SAMN15725071, study PRJNA655200) | protist metagenome | isolation source: fluorescence activated cell sorting (FACS) single amplified genomes of... | place: Spain: Blaines Bay Microbial Observatory, Mediterranean Sea | collected 2016-07-05 | reverse complement strand
CGTGGCCGCTGACCTGCGCCGAATTTATAGCGCCCCGACCGCCGATCTGGCCGAGGTCGAGCTTGATGCCTTCGAGGAAAAATGGGCCGGGAAATACGCGTCCATCGCCCCGGCCTGGCGTCGGGCATGGCAGGAAGTGATCCCGTTCTTTGCCTTCGATCCGGCGATCCGCAAGATCATCTACACCACCAACGCCATCGAAAGTCTGAACCGCGTGATCCGGAAATCGATCAAGACGCGTGGGTGTTGGCTGTCACCGAGAACTGACCCAGCATTGTCACCGAGATCTGACCCGCCCGGTTGTTATGTTTGCTGGTTCATGACGTGGTCAATGGTGCCGTCTCCTTCCGTTTCTTTTTCGCCGTCTCGGAGCTTGCTTTGAAGCGGTAACTGTCGTTGCCGGTCTCGAGGATGTGGCAGCGATGCGTGAGGCGATCGAGCAGCGCAGTCGTCATCTTGGCATCGCCGAAGACGCTCGCCCATTCGCTGAAGCTCAGGTTGGTGGTGATGATAACGCTGGTGCGCTCGTAGAGTTTGCTGAGGAGATGAAACAGCAGCGCACCACCCGAGGCACTGAACGGCAGGTATCCGAGCTCGTCGAGGATCACCAAGTCGGTTTTCACCAGCGCCTCGGCGATCTTTCCAGCCTTCCCCAAGGCTTTTTCCTGTTCCAGCACATTCACCAGCTCGACGGTCGAGAAGAAGCGCACACGTCTGCGGTGATGCTCGATGGCCTGAATGCCAAGGGCGGTTGCGACATGGCTTTTCCCCGTTCCGGGCCCGCCGATCAGGACCACGTTCTCGGCGGCATCCATGAACTCGCACCGATGCAGTTGGCGCACGAGGGCTTCGTTGACCTCGCTGGCAGCGAAGTCGAAGCCGGACAGGTCCTTGTAGGCCGGGAAACGAGCGGCCTTCATGTGATAGGAGATGGAGCGCACCTCGCGTTCGGCCATTTCTGCCTTGAGCAGCTGCGACAGCATCGGCATCGCAGCTTCGAATGCCGGGGCACCTTGTTCCATGAGGTCATGCACGGCCTGTGCCATGCCTGGCATCTTCAGACTGCGCAGCATGATGACGATGGCTGCGCCGGCGGGATCATGACGCATGGCTCTTGCCTCCCGCGTCCAGCGGCCGTCGCAGACCGTCATACCGCGCGACATTCGCCTGCGGTTCCTTGCGCAGAGCCAGGGCTTCTGGCGGGGTCACGTCCGGCTGGTCGGCCGGGGTGCCATCCACCAGCCTGTGGAGCAGGTTCAATACATGGGTCTTGGTCGGGACGCCCGCCTCCAGCGCCATTTCCACGGCGCATAGCACGGCCTGTTCATCGTGGTGCAGGACCAGCGACAGGATCTCGACCATCTCGCGATCGCCCCCGGGCTTGCGCAGCATCTGTCCCTGCAACTGTCGGAATGCCTCCGGCATCTCGATAAAGGGGGCGCCGTTACGCAGCGCGCCCGGCTTGCGCTGGATCACGGCGAGGTAGTGACGCCAGTCATAGATGACGCGGCCGGGGTGCCGGTGCGACCGCTCAATGATGCGCTGATGCTCGCAGACCACGTGCCCTTCGGCCACGATCACCAACCGCGTGGGGTAGATGTGCAGGCTGACGGGGCGGTTCGCAAAGCTGGCAGGGACAGAATAGCGATTACGCTCGAAGGTGATCAGGCAGGTGGGCGACACGCGCTTGCTTAGCTCGACATAGCCATCGAAGGCCGTGGGCAGCGGCATCAGTGCAGGCTTTTCGGCCTCCCAGACATTGGCGATGCTGCCGGGGAGGCTGCCATGCTCGATCTCGTCCCACAGCGCCTTGCAACGCTCTTCCAGCCAGAGGTTCAGCGCGTCGATATCCGCGAAAGCCGGCATCACCTGCCAGAGCCTGTGGCGGGCATCGCGGACATTCTTCTCGACCTGGCCCTTTTCCCAGCCTGCCGCCGGGTTGCAAAAGTCGGGGTCAAAAACGTAGTGGCTGGTCATGGCCATGAACCGCGCATTCACATCGCGCTTCTTGCCCACGCCCACACGGTCGACTGCCGTTCGCATGTTGTCGTATATCCCACGCCCCGGGACGCCCTCGAAGACCCGGAATGCGTGCCAGTGCGCATCGAACAGCATCTCATGCGTCTGCAACAAATAGGCCCTAACCAGAAACGCCCGACTGTGCGACAGCTTGATATGGGCCACCTGTAACTTGATGCGCTCGCCGCCGACATGGGCCCAGTCCTCGCTCCAGTCGAACTGGAATGCCTCACCCGGCTGGAACACCAGCGGCACGAACGTCCCGAGATTGGTTGTCTGTGACCTGCTCCCCGTCGGTCCCTCGGTCATAACGAGAGTTTGCGGGTTTGAGATTGGTAGTTGGCTTGGTCGTTTTGGGCAAGCGCGCCGGGCGCGGAGCCTTCAAATTGCTCAAGCGCCCGGCGCGCTTCCAGCGGCGTCTGGTTCCCGAGTGAGGAGTGCGGCCTGACGGCGTTGTAGTCGTAGCGCCAGAAGGCCAGCTTTCGCCGGGCATCGTCCAAGGTGTCGAAGATTTCCTCGTTCAGCAGCTCGTCGCGCACGCTGCCATTGAATGACTCGATGAAGGCATTCTGCTGCGGCTTTCCAGGGTCGATATAGTGCCAGGGCACCTCGTTCTGGTCGGCCCATTTCAGAATGGCCCCCCTGGTGAACTCCGTTCCGTTGTCGCTGACAATGCAGGAGGGTTTCCCGTAGATCCGCACCAGCGCGTCCAGCTCGCGCGCGACACGGGCGCCCGAGATGCTGGTGTCAGCGATCAGGCACAGGTTCTCGCGGCAGCAGTCGTCGATCACCGCGAGGATGCGGAACTTGCGCGAGGCACCGAAGCTGTCCGACAGGAAGTCGAGCGACCACCGGGCATTGGGATGCGTCGCCTCCGGCATCGGCGTGCGCGTGCCTCGAGCCCGCTTACGGCCACGTCGTCGCTTCACCGCCAGCCCTTCCTCGCGGTAGAGCCGATACAGCTTCTTGTGGTTCATGATCATGCCTTTGCGCTCCAGCAAGATGCCGATCCGGCGGTAGCCGAACCGACGTCGCTTCCCGGCGATCTCCTGCATTTCCTTGCGGATCTCTGGGCAGTCCGGCGGGCGTGGGCGCCGGACTGTCTTGGGGTCGACACCGACAAGCTGGCAGGCCCGGCGTTGCGAGATCTGGTGATCCCGCATCGCCCGCAGCGCTGCCTCTCGCCGCTTGGCCAGTGTCGTCAGTTCTTTCCCAGCAGGTCTTTCAGAACCACGTTGTCCAGCATGGCATCGGCCAGCAGGCGCTTGAGCTTGGCATTCTCATCCGTCAACGCCTTCAGCTTCGCGGCGTCGGACACTTCCATGCCGCCATACCTGGCCTTCATCTTATAGAACGTCGCCGGGCTGAGCCCATGACGGCGACAGACTTCGGCAGTCGGCATCCCAGCTTCCTGCTCCTTGATCATCCCGATGATCTGCGCCTCGGTGAAGCGGCTCTTTCGCATCGTCTGCTCCTTCGCGGTTGAGCAAACTCTACATCAGACTGAGGGATCTCGCGGGGGGCAGGTCATCTGCTGTGCGCGGTGCCGATCTCCCTTCCAGGTCCGCACGAAGGCTGCGACCCGCTCATACGAGCCCTCATAGCCAAGCTGAACCAGATCAGCGTGCATCTGCTTGGCGGTGCGCCGGTCCTTGCGCGACTTGCGCTGCTCCGTCACCAGCCAGCCTGACAGCTGCTCTGCATACGGATCCAGCTTGCTTGGACGCACCGGCGTCTGGAACCGGGGCTCAACGGCCCCCGCCCGCAGATACTTCTTGATGGTGTTGCGAGACAGCCCGGTTCGCCGCGCGATCTCGCGAATGGGCATCTTGTCCCGCAACGCCCAACGTCGAATGACGCTCAAAAATCCCATGTCGATCACTCCGATAACCCCCGACAAATCCCGTCAGGGGCAAGGTTCCACATGGGTCAGTTCTCAGTGACAATTCCGACCGCCGCTGGGTCAGTTCTCGGTGACAGCCAACACCGCATCGGCAGCATGAACAGCTTCCCGGCCTCGGACGGGCCGAGATCAAGGCTGTCCGCCGAAAAAAAGCGAAAAAGGGAGTAGTCAAGCCTGAGGCTGCTTCGGGCTACCTCGCTCGGCAGCCCCCTCGATGTCATTGCTCTTACGGCGTAAGAGAGCTTCTTATCCGCACGAAGCAATCACTTGCCGGCATTGCATCCCGGCAAGTGATTTCTTTTAGGGTGGTTTCTGAACTTTTCACTTCTCGTGGATGGATTGGATTGCTTGGAGTTCCTTTGAAATGGCATCAGAAATGCTTTCAAGATTCTTCATGAGGAATCTCGTGGCGTCGCTCCCGTCGTTTCTCCACTTGGCCTCTTCAAAGTGCAGTATCTCAGGAGGAGTAATCTCGCCGCTAACGACAAGCCGCTTATTGCCATATTCAGTCTCGATCTGGGATTCAAAGAAGAATTCATCGATAATACGAATGTTAGTGACTTTCATTTTGCCTACCTTTGCTTGGCTATCTGCCTTAGTCGATGGTATTGGCCGCTGTCGCAGCCTCACATCGGGTAGGTGGGTCTGTAACTCAGAGTGCAAAATAAAATTCATAAATCATCTGGCGGCTTTTGGGGTGAGAGCATAACAGGCTGCCGTGGGAACGGCCGACTAAAACCCCGTGCTCCGACCAGTCCGAAGCGCCATGGCAGATCCTGCGCCTTGCTGATGCCAATGCGGGATCCGACAAGCAGGTCCGGCATTTCGGAAGGAAGGGCGATGGAAAGGTCGGTCCCGTCAAAAGGGGTGCCGTCGTCTTCGGGGCGGATATCGAGCGCCTGCGTCAGGCGTCCCGGGCCGCTGCAGAGCGCAGCACTGCCGCGCCGCATTCGCATGAGCGCCAAGCCGATCTGTGGGACAAGGGCTCGTATCAGCACCGCCTCCCCAGGCCGAGCGACCACGTTGAGGCAGAGATGAATGCCATAAGAGCGGTAGACGTAGGCGTGCCCCGCCGGCCCGAACATGGAGGCGTTTCGTTTCGTCGGTCCACGGAAGCTATGGGAGGCTGGATCATCTTGTGCGTAGGCTTCGGTCTCTATGATGACACCGCCTGCGCCGCGAACAAGCAGGTTGGCGCCGATCAGCTCGCGTGCCAGAGCGACCGCGCTCAGGTCGGCAATTTGCTCCTGGAAAGGTATTCTCGTCATGAACACCTCCAAGAGGTCACGGCACGTCATTCCAATGCATCAAGTGTGCAGTGGGTTTCGGCTGAGGGCGAGGCAGCCGAGCGGACAGACATGCCGCAGTAGGCGTATTGACCGCCACGTGAGAAACGCGCGAAAGTTGGTGATGCCCTGAGGGGCGGCATATCATGGCGGTGTTCAGACGCCGTCAGTTCTCAGCCGAGAAAGGGATATGCCACATGCAAGAGAATACCATCAGCCAGCTGCCTGATCCATCGGGATTTGGCTCCGACGCATTCACCGATGTCATCCGCGAGGGCGCGCGCAAGCTGATCGAGCAGGCGATCCACGCCGAGTTGGCTGCGCTCATGGCCGCGTTTTCCAAGGACACGCTCGAGGATGGGCGGGCGCGCCTGGTCCGGCATGGTCACCTGCCGGAACGCGAGGTGATGACCGGCATTGGCCCGGTGCCCGTGAAGGTGCCGCGCGTGCGGGATCGGGGTGCCGGCGAAGACAGGATCACCTTCACGCCCAGCATCCTGCCACGGTATCTGCGGAAAGCGAAATCGGTCGAAGACCTGCTGCCGTGGCTTTACCTCAAGGGCGTCTCCACGGGCGATTTCACGGAGGCACTGGAGGCGCTGCTGGGTCCGAATGCCAAAGGCCTGTCCGCCAAGACCATCACGCGGCTGAAGGCCGACTGGTGGAAGGACTACGAGGCTTGGCAGAAACGCGACCTCGGTTCGCGGCGGTTTCTATACATCTGGGCCGATGGAGTTTACTTCAAACCGCGAATGGCTGAGGAGAAACAGTGTGTTCTGGTAATCGTGGGCGCCGATGAATATGGCCACAAGGAGCTGCTGGCCATGACCGACGGCTTCCGCGAAAGCACGCAAAGCTGGCGGGAGCTGCTGCTCGATCTCAAGCGGCGTGGCCTGAAACAGGACCCCAAGTTGGCCATCGGCGACGGCGCCCTGGGCTTCTGGACTGCGCTGCGCGAAGTGTTCGCTACGACGCGGGAGCAGCGTTGCTGGGTCCACAAGACCATGAACGTGCTGAACGCGATGCCGAAATCCGTGCAAGCCAAGGCCAAAGGCCATCTGCACGACATCTGGCAGGCCGAGACAAAGGCCGAAGCAAACGTCGCCTTCGACTTCTTCGTCGAAACCTATGGTGTGAAATGGGACAAGGCGGTCGCCAAGCTGGTCAAGGACCGGAACACACTGCTGACTTTCTATGACTTCCCGGCCGAGCACTGGAAGCACATCCGGACGTCAAATCCGATCGAAAGCACCTTCGCAACGGTCCGGCATCGCACGAAACGCACCAAGGGGTGCCTGAGCCGCAAAACCGGATTGGCCATGGCGTTCAAGCTGATGATGTCGGCGCAGAAGAAATGGCGCAGACTTGACGGCCAAAACCGCCTGCCTGAGATCATCCACGGGGTTGAGTTCCGCGACGGGCTCCGCCAACTTCAAGCGGCCGCCTGATCAAGCGTCACCAACTTTTGCCCATATCTCCCGCCACGTCGCTGGCGTCCTTTCAATCCAGCCCATATAGATCGCCCTCGCAAAATCTCAGCGTCAGGGAATGAGCATGCGCAACGACATATCGGACTTGCTGAACTTCGTTGGCCGCCACGAGGTCTGGCGCGATCGGCTGCAGGATGTAGTCGCCGAGCACCTGATGCCTGCGCTCGAGGAATTCGATCTCGAGGATGAAGAGCTTTCCGAACTTCTCGGAGAGCCATGGCCCGGCGTGCTGTGGGGCTGCGGGTTCGAGGACTTTCTGGGTCGTCGATATGACGACGAGAACATCATCGATCTCTATCTCAAACGGCGCGGCTGGAAGGAAACGGCACTCAATCGGGATTACTTCGCGGCGCTGCGGGATACCCCTGTCAGCCTGTATGAAGTCAGTGAAGTGAAGTCGGGGACATCGATGGTGTTGCGGGACCTGCTTGGTGGCGCAGAGCCCGTGACCGTTCTCGAGCAATCTGCCACGCGTTCGCTGAAGCAATGGGATCGGATCGCGGTCCGGGTGGTGGCCGAACGCGACAACCACGTCATTTCGGGCGCACTGTTGGCGTTCTCGCCAGATGCAGTCGAGTTGTTGTTTGACGGACTGCGTGGGGCGCTGAAGCTGAGGAAGCGCGATGCACTGCGGCTCACCACGGACCAACTGCATGCCTGCGCGCCGATTTTTACCAGTGCCTGGCTATTCACCGCGCTGCCGCGCGCCATGTTTCCGCCGCAGCCGACGTTCTGCAACTCGGATGGCGAGGAGGTTATGTTTCACGATCTGCGGTTTCCGCTGGCAGCGGGCGTGACACAGAAGGACGTTGCCGCTTGCCTGAACAGGGTCAAGGCTCTGATCCCCGAAAAACGCCATTTCTGGAACTGGCTTGCTCCACGCCGCACCCGCCCGCACACGCAGGCGGAGGGCGTCATGTTGGATTCCCAGTTGGAAGGCAGGACGGTGCTGGGCTCTCTCGAGTTGAAGGGCAAGTCGCTGCTTGTCACGGTAAACTCGATTGAGCGCGCGGCGAAAGTCGAAGCATTGGTGAAAGAGGCTGCGGGAGAGCGTCTGAAGCCACCATTGACCACGATCCGCACTGTCGAACAGATGATGGCCGAGGAGCGCCCTGAACGGACGCTTGAGGGTGCCGACGAGATTCCGCCGCAGATCGCCCGTCAGATCACGCACGACTACCTGGACAAACACTACCGCGAAACGCTGGACGCGCCGTTGCCGGCGTTGGGCGGAAAATCGCCCCGTCAGGCAGTTCGTAGCGCAGCTGGCCGCGCAAAGGTGCTGGATTGGCTGAAGCTGATAGAGAACCGCAGTGCCCAAAATGGTGATGCCCTGATCAGTGAGTATGACTTCGGCTGGATGTGGGACGAACTTGGACTGCAGGAGCATAGAAAATAAGCAAGACCCTCATCTTTTTGTTCCCCCTTTGGTAGAGCAGTCGTTCAAGTTCGCCAATGATAGACGATGATGTCGTGCGAATTCTGCACCGAGGGCGAATGGCTGGTCCGAGAGTGGGGAAGTTGGATAAAGCAGCTTCGGGCATAAATGCGTCCTTCCCTGACTTTCCTTAGCCGACGGCTTTGATATCGGCTGTTTGGATCTCGTGACATGATCCTAAATGTCCTGCTAAACTTCTGGCACCAGTCAATGCACGTAGATTTGGCAAAACCGAAGGGGTTCCCAGACCGAGGTTGAAGAGGCCATCCAGCGGTTTATCTACACGCTTTTCCAAAGCATGAAATCCGCACCGGACAAGAAAAGCATATGGTCCAAGCGCGATTTTGGCTGGATAAAGTGTTTATGAATGGCTAAGCGCCTGCTAGCAATGGCACACTCGAAAGACATCAAATGAACGACTTCGACCTGAGCGACCTTGATCTCAATGATCTGAAGAAGCTGCACAAGGAGACCGCTGCCGCGATTCAGAGTTACGAAGCACGCCGTCGACAGGAAGCGCTCGCGGCTGCGGAAGCTGCAGCCAAGGCTGCGGGGTATTCCCTGAAGGATCTCGTCGGTGCCTCAACCGAAAAGTCCTCCAAGTCGATCAACCCGCCCAAATACCGCAACCCCGATGATAAGACCCAAACCTGGAGCGGTCGTGGGCGCCAGCCCCAGTGGATCAAGGATGCGCTGGCGGCAAACAAGTCTCTCGATGACTTCCTGATCGTCAAGTAAGGCAGAGCTCCGGCGGTGCGCCGCGCGTATCGCCGGTTCATTGGTTGTCTTTCCTATGAGTTGCATACTCTACTAGGCAATCCTCCAAAAAAGACCGTTTTTAGTGGTCCACCCCATGGGATGAACAGCCTATAGAAGAAGATGCCCGCCTGATCTGACGTCATTTTCAAACCTTTCACTACATCTGTCTTTCGGCACTCCCTCCCGAAACGGACCTCGATGTTCACCGCGGCGAACGACAACTCCAAGATCGCAACCGGACATCAGGATGGCAGCAGCCGACTGGCGACTGTGGGCTGGCTTCGGACATTTGAGATAGCCCTCGGTCGCCCGTTCGTGATTGGCTGAGCCATGGCCGTTGAGTTCTGGGGTCAGCCTATTTCTGGGAGGATTATTGATGAGATATATTTCAGTTGCGCTTTCATTGATCTTGCTGGTTGGTATGAACCACAGCCCGGCGAATGCGCAGAGCGTCATGTTCGAGTATTTCACGACACTAAGTCCCCGAGATACTTATAGCTCTCAAGGCGTGCCTCTTAACGACGTCTGCGCCATCGTCCAGCAGGACCGGGCGAATGTGCACAGGTTCGGGAATCCCGACAGGGAGGAGCCGGACCCTTTCTTCACCAGCCCGGAGCGTCGAGCAATGATGACCGGGAAGTGCGAGTATGACCGCAGTCACCACACTGTAGAGCGCATCCGGAATCAGCTTATCGGGTTCGTTCTGGTGCGCATCTATGGCTCCGGCGGTCAGATCTCCCGCGTGGAAATAATCGAAGCTGCAGGTTAGGTCGCCTGTTCGCCTTTCATGCAAGAGTGGCGCCGCGACGGTCAGCGGTAGCGTGTCCGCTTCCCGCTGACTACGGCCATGGGCCTCTGCGAAGCGACCGACGGTTTTGTCCGCTGAGCGGACATTAAGCATGCACGGCTCCCGAAGATTTCCTCAGGAGCCTTAGCTCAACACGCCTTTGCACTCACGAAGGTTTCGTTGAAGGCTGCGCCACGAAGTGCAGAGGGCTGGTTCGCGAGAAGCGGTATACCGTCCCTGATACCGAGGGATACCGCTGTGCTAAGCTCTCGGCGCGGTGCTATCCGATGGTGATGTCGCGCGTCTGCTGCGCCGCCAGCACGACACGGTCGATTTCTCCCTTCTGCACAGCCCGTAACGGCATTTCGTCGTCCAGATCCTCGCATGGGGCGACTAACCAAGCCGCCTTCTGCAGCTCCGAGTAATCTGGGTCCAGCGCCTCAAGCACCGGTTGCAGGCTAGGCTGTGCAAGCATCTCCGCAGGATCGCCGAATTCGTTCTCGAAGCGCGCTCGCAACTCCGCGGTCATCTCGTCGATCTTTCGCTCAGCGTCATCCATAATCCATAATCCACTCTGTATGTTTATATATCTATAAAAATATACCTTTGTATAAAAATATAAATCTAGTCGATCGAGCTGCTGCTAGTGGCCCTTGTCGCCTCGCGCCTCGGAGCGGGGCTTGGTCGCGCTCATAGGGCGTAGCGACACCAACGCCGCTTGTCCCTAATATTGCTGAGGAAACTCAGGGGCAGTCTTTGTCATCAGCTGGAACGCGAAGCCATTTGCTGAAATACCAAGACAGGTCCGGAGCGGCGCCGGATTTCGCGATCGCGATGACGGCATCTGCGCGATCTTTCGTGCCAAGCTCGGGCAGGGCAATGATGTCGTGCGCAGACATGCCAGGAGCTATGATTGAATTTGGGTGACGCGCTTTGATTAGGCGGCGCGGTTCTTGGCGTCGAGGACGCCGTCGGTAAATTTGACGCCCTCGATCACCATTGGCAACTGGTTGGCGCCTTTGAGGCGACGCCATCCCTTCGCGGCGGCTTGCACGAGCTTGTAGACCATCAGCCGAGCCGTCTTTTGGGATAGCGCACCTTTCGTGCGAACCGTCCGATGCCTGACGGTGGCGAACACGCTCTCAATCGGGTTCGAGGTTCGCAGATGGTCCCAATGGTCGGCAGGAAAATCATAGAACGCCAATAGCGCCTCGCTGTCCTTGGTCAGGCAGGTTGTGGCCTTCTGGTATTTCGCGCCGTATTTCTCGACGAAGACGTTCAGCGCGGCCTCGGCGGCGACACGGGTCTCGGCCTGCCAGATCTCGCGTAGGTCGGATTTGACGGCGGGCTGGAGGGATTTGGGGACCTTGTTCAGCACGTTCGACGTCTTGTGAACCCAGCAGCGTTGGTGCCTGGTGCTGGGGAATACCTCATCGAGCGCCTTCCAGAACCCGAGCGCGCCGTCGCCGACAGCGATTTCTGGAGCGCAGGTCAGGCCGCGCGTCTTGAGGTCGACCAGCAGTTCGCGCCAGCTCTGCGCGCTCTCGCGCATGCCGACCTGAAAGCCCACGAGCTCTTTCTTTCCTTCCGGCGTCGCGCCGATGAGAACCAGCATGCATTCGGCCTGCGGCTCCATTCGGGCCTGAAGATAGACCCCGTCGGCCCAGACATAGGCGTAGCGACGCGCGGCGAGGTCGCGGCGCTGCCAGCGCCCATACTCCGTTTCCCATTCACCGGTCAGGCGCGACAGCACACCAGGCGACCCGAAGTTCGACAGTTAATCGCGTAAGCAATTGATATTGTTAACGCCGGATTGGCGTTTGTGTGACTACACGGGACGTCAGGCCGGTTTTGGCAGGTTCAGGGCGTCAAAGAGGTCGAGTTGCTCCGGAGTGGTCTTGCTGGTTCCGTGGAAGGACTTCGCCCCGATATGGGCGGTATGTTTCTGGATGCGCGCGAGCAGATCGAGTGCGGTGCGCGGGCTGGCGCTGTGACCTCCGGCCTTCAGGCGCATGCGCATCACGCGGTAGAGCACGAGAGCCAGGAAGCAGATCATCGCATGGGCTCGGATGCGCTCTGGCAGGCGGTGGTGGACCGGCGCGATCTCTATGTCGGACTTGAGGACGCGGAAGCCTCGCTCGATGTCGGCAAGCGCCTTGTACCGCGCAATGGCCTCGGCAGGCGCGATGTCCGGGGCATTTGTCAGTACCGCCAGCTTGCCGTCGAAGAGTTCGGCATTGCGGACTGCCGCCTCGTCGATGGTGTAGCTGAACCTGTCGGAGTGCAGGTCGGGCTTGATGAAGCGGGTGAGTTCCGCATCGGCCACGGCGCGGGCGAACCGGCTATAGGCGCCACGATCAGAGGCGCGGCGGCCACGCGTCGTCTGCCCGTCGTCCTGGGCATCGAGCCGTGCCACCAACTTGTCCGCCATCGCCTCGAGTTCACCGATGCGCGCCCGGCGCTTGTGGGACTGCTCCTCGGCCCGCAGGGGGTCATGCGCCACGATCAGCCGGTGACCGGCGAACGCGGCTTCTGCCAGGTCGTCGCGGAACGCAAGGTTCTCGAAGGTCTCCACCAGTTCGGCGTAGCGACGGGCCGGAACGGCCAGGATGAACTCCAGCTTGCGGTCCGACCGCTCAGCGACCGAGGTGAGTTCGGCGATGTTGTCGAGACTGAGCAGGCCCCGGTCGGCCACAAGCACCACCCGCTGGATTGGAAAGCGCGCGAGCACCTTCTCCAGCATGCCCTGCAAGGTCTTGGTTTCGGCGATGTTGCCGGGGTGGACCGTGTGCAAGAGCGGCAATCCCTCGGCCGTCTGCACCACGCCGAGGACGAACTGACGGGCGATGCCGCCGCGCTCCTTGTTCATGCCGAAGGCACGCAGATCGTCGGCCACCTCCGCCTCGCCGTGGATGCGCACGGTCGTCAGGTCGTAGAACACGATCGACAGGTTTCGATCGACCAGGGGGCGGAACTGGCGGCTCAGGGCGGCCTCGACGGGACCGAGGTTATCCATCAGCGCGTCCATGGCGCGCAAGAGCTGCTGGTGTGTCGGGGTCTGCGGCAGGCCCGGCATCGCGACCGTCTCCAGCCAGCGCAGGCAGCCCAGTTTCGACTCCGGCGCGCAGAGCCGATTGAACACCATCGCCCGGATCAGCGCCTCGGCGTCGAAGCCACGCCGCGAGGAGCGTAGGGCCCGCTGCAATGCCTTGTCGATCCCGAGCTCGCGCCAGAGCTCGTGGAGAGCGAAGACGTCGCCATAGCTGCGGCCCGGCTCCTGGATGACTTCCGAGGCCGTGTTCTCAGCCCGGCCCACAGCGCGGTTGAGGCCGTTGATCAAGGGATCGAGCGCCGAAGGGGTGAGCTTGTCGAGGCGTCCGAGGTTGGCAATCACCCGCACCCGGGCCTGCCCACGGTCGTTGCGATAGGCCTCCACGAGCTGGAGATACTGGCGGTCGCCGGTCTTGGTGATGCGCGTGTACATTGTGTAGCGAGGCTATACGCGCATTGGTCCGTCTTTCAATACTTATCCTCGGCATAGCGTGTGACTACAGAGGTCGCGGATTTTGGGGCCATTTCCTTCGCTAAACCATTGAAACTACGTCACCGGCACACACCAACCACGGCAAATTCGTTTCTGAAGTGTCGAACTTGGGGACAGCACACCAGGCGACAGGTTCGGGGCGTTCTCGCCAAGCAGGGCCGCGAGCGCCTCTTGGAAGTCCCCCGTCGAGATGCCACGGAGATAGAGAACCGGCAGCAATGCATCGAGGCTGCGGGAGCGTCGTGCCCACCTCGGCAATATGGCGGAGATGAACCGGATCTTGCCCTCGGCCGTCTCCGCGGACCGATCCCGGACCTTCGGTCGCCTGACTGCGAGCCCGCCGATCCCGGTCTGAATTTCGCGCTCGGGGCCGTAGCCATGCCGAACCACGCGCTGGCGCCCGTCCGGCAAACGGGTTTCGGCAAGCTCTGCGACGAAGGCATCCGCCTCTGCCCGCAAGGCCGCAGCCAACATCCGGCGCGCCCCCTCACGGGCGATCTCGGTCAGAGGATCGTCCAGCGAATGGGGCTGACGAAGCGGGATGATGTCGGTATCGTTCTTCATGGCGTATCGCTCCTTCGGGAGGTTCTGGCAGGCTTCAGCACCCGCCACGATACGCCGCCTTCTCAGACCGCATCACCCATTTTTAGCCATAGCTCACATGCCAGCTTCGAGGAGCTGTTGATCCGTAAGACTGCCGGCCGCTTTGTAGCAGCGATCATCGACCACGATCCCTAATACATGCCGCGTGCTTCAGCCGTGAAGTCGGCTGGGCTTTCAACCGTCTCCCACTGATCATCGGGGAGTTCGAGGCGCCGCCGCAACTCAGCCTCCGAGCTTGAACGTCGCGGAAGGGCTCGGAGCGGCCCTTCGCTGCAATGCGCATCAATGACCGCTGAGCGGGACAAAGCCGACCTTACCCCAGTCGGGACGGTCGCTACACAATCAGATTTGCAGAGCTTTCCGCTGATGTCCTTTGGTATCAAAATTGTCGGGCGACAGCCAAGTTTCGTAAATGGGCTTCATGCGCTGCCAGTCACCGTCCGTCATCGCGAACCAAGCGGTGTCACGGTTTGCGTTCTTCACGACCATGTGCTGGCGAAACACTCCTTCTGGATGAAAGCCGAAGCGCTCGGCCGAGCGCTTCGAAGGGTCATTCAGGTCATTGCACTTCCATTCGAAGCGACGATACCCAAGGCCGAAAATGTAATCTGCGAATAGAAATAGAGCTTCGGTCGCCATCCGGGTCCGTTGCATAGCCGGGCCCCACATGATGTTACCGATCTCGGCGACACCGTTGGCCCGGTCGATCCGCATCAAGGCCTGCCGTCCCTCCGTGCGCCCGCTTGCCTTGTCTATTACGGCAAAGAACATAGGATCGGTCGACGCTGCAGCATTGTCGAGCCACGCGTCGAACTCCATGCGGCTCTGAGGACTCTCGGGAAGCCAGCGAAATCGGTCTTCCAATCCGGGTGCCGAAGCTGCGGCGAACAATGTATCGGCATGGGCAAACCCAAGAGGTTCGAGCCGCACGTAACGCCCCTCCAGCGCAATGTGCGCGGGTTGCGGGCGGACGGTCCAATCTACCAATTCGATCACAGAATGCGCTCTCTTCTGATCAGTGTTCGAAACTGGTAACACCACCCGCTAGAGGGTGATACCGCTCTCGGGCCAGTTTGGGCTCGATCCGGACCTTCGCTGCGTTGCTCATCAAGGTCGACAGCTGGCCCGTCGCTGTCCTTGGCCTTTGCAAAGTCGGCTTCCTGCGCAAAGCGGCCGCTCATTCGCCGCACAGCGAAGGTCTCGCGTCTCAAGCTTCTCCTGTTTGGGTTTGCCGTGACCACCACTCACACCTGCGCTTGGATCGCCGCGATACGCGCCGGGAGGTCGCTGCGCCCATGTAGGATGTCGATAATGACGAGTTCGTCCGGCGTGTCGATGAACACCACGAAATGCTCGCCCGCCCGGGCATAGCGCAGAGCGGTTTCGGCATCGGCATCGGCATTGGGATCGAGTAGGCTCGAGCAATCTCGGCTCGCAGCCCGCCCTGCCGCCAAGGCTGCGCACCTGTCGAGAAGTTCGGTTTCATAGATCTCCGCCTGACGCGGCCCGAATGTCTCCAGCGTCCACAAGGCGATGTCGATGAGGCTCTCTTCCGCGCGCGGGGTGAGCCGCCAAACCTTCATCCTTCGGTGTGCCGCTGCCGGGCGGTCGCGAACGCGCGTCGGACCGCCTGCTCTCCCGAACCGGGGGCACGTTTGCCAGCAAGAGCTTCGTCGAGGCTGGCGCTCAACTGGGCTCGCAGCGCAGTATTTCGATGCTCTTCGGCCTCGAGAAGGCGCAGGCCCGCGCGTAGGGCCTCGCTGGCATTCTGAAACCGACCCGATGCCACGAGAGCTTGGACATACTCGTCCTGCTGCGGGGTCAGAACGACATTTCGAGTGGCCATGCGCTTCTCCTTCAATGCCTGTACTGGCATAATATGCCAATGCAGGCATCCGGCAACCGGATCTTCTGGAAGTCGCGGTGCAGGTCTTCCCTCCCCGCCTGTCTCCCAGCGGGGAGGAACGATGCTGCCCAGTCCTCCAATCGCTCGGCGGCAAGGGTGGCCCCGAAGGGGCAGGAAGGGCGAAGCCATCCGCACCCTTTCCCGCCTCCGCCTCTGCCTGAAACCGGACTGCTGTTACCATAGGCCGGTCAGGACACCCGCGCCTGCAGCCAGCCAGCGCAGCGCCTGCTGATCGAATGCCGCGCCCAAGGAGCGCAACAGCAGGGTGATCACCAGCCGCGGCGCTTGCGCCAGCAGGAACTTCGCGGCTCGGATCCCGAAGCGGCGAAGAGACAGGCTTAGATGACGCGAACGAGGGCGTTTTGCCTCGGGCTGCGGTGCGGGGGGCAGGACGGGATCGGACGACATGGGGTTCTCCATCGCGAGGGCGATGGTCGCGTCCGCCTCGTCCCGACCGTTCGGCGGGGTCTGTCGAACGCCTGGCAGGCGCAGAGCGCAGGCCGGCTGGGAGCGGAGATGACCATCATAATCTGGAGAATCCGGTTTCGTTATCCTGTTATGATTGACTGGGGCCGAGTATATCTTCGACCCTGTCACCATGATCCGGCAAATTGCGTCATCTGTCAACATTTTCGTAACGAGGTTCTGAATTGAATATGCTGCAATGCCGGGCTGCCCGGGCCATGCTGTCGCTCGGGGTACGGGAACTGGCAGCGCTGGCCGAGGTGTCGCCCGACACCGTGGCCCGTCTCGAGCGCGGTGCGGTGCTCAAGTCTTCGACCGTCGAACGGATACAGGCGGCGCTTGAGGCACAAGGCGTGATATTCCTCTCAGCCGGCGACCGCGCTCTGGGGACAGGAGTGTGCCTCGACCCATCCACGCGCTCAGACGCGATCTGAGGGCTGATGGAGTTCAGGATGTCGTTCTATAGGCACCGCCGGTCATCGCGCTCAGCTAGGTGCCGTGGGGCCTGGCCGATGAGACGGATCAATCGACCCGTCCGAGTGCCAGCTGGCCGACACGACGTCTTGCGCAACCGCGCGTCTTTCCGCGGCCGCACCTGGTGCGTCATGCCGATCGTGATGTCAGACCGCCGCCGCATCGGCGGCTTTTCTTTCAGGGTCATCGTCTCTTGGATGCCGTTGTGGGATATGGTCGTGCCAGGCGCGATCGGCGCCTCAGTCTACGGAAGCCGGCCCTTGACCACCTCTCGCATCACCAATCTCGCGGAAGCCGCCTCCGCCTTTGTCTGGATCTGGTTGCCAGGGGAGGTCAGGCCCGTGCCGGCAGGGCGACTGCATGGCGGTACCGAGAGCCGCCATGATTTCGGATATCTGCCTGATTATCTTGACCGACCGAATGCCATTGCGCTTGGCCCGGACCTGCCCCTGTGGCCAGGCATGCGGGCTCTTCCCGGGCCCGGGCTCAACGGAACGCTGCGCGATGCCCTTCCAGGTCGGTGGGGGCGACAGGTGACGCAAGCTCGCCAACTCGACCGGCGCGATGGAGATGTCGATCCAGGCGCAATCAGTGACATCGGGAACGGACTTCTCGCGGGTACGGACGGCATCGGCGCGCTGTCCTATCAGGCGTCGGCGACCACCTTCGAAGCCCGTCTCGGCCCAGCTGTGGAACTGTCGGTGCTGGCCGCAGCTGTCGAGCGGGTGGAGGCGGGGCAAGACCTGCCCCCGGATCTGGCGGCTCCGCTGATCCACGCGGTGGCAATCGGGGGAGCGCAGCCCAAGGCCTTGATCGAGGCGGAGGGCCGTCCCTGCATCGCCAAGTTTGCCAGTGCGCGTGGCCAAGGAGACAGGCTGCGTGCTGAACTCACCGCGCTTCGATTGGCAAAGTGTTGCGGGTTCGACGTGCCAGGGATCGACCTGCGGCAGATCGGTGATGGGTCGGTCCTGCTCGTCGAGCGGTTCGATCGAGACCACGGCGGTCTGATCAGGCGAGCCGTGATCTCCGGGCGGACCCTCATTGGTCTCACCGGGCAAAGGGCCTCACACGCAGGATGGCAGGATCTGGCGGACGCACTGACCCGGTCAAACCTGTTGCAGAGCTCGAGGGGTACCCTTCGCGAGTTGTTTCGACGGATGGCTTTCGGCACCCTCCTTGGGGATACCGACAGTTCGGCTTGTAACCCGCTCTTCTTCTGGGACGGGCGCCAAATCGAGCTCGCGCCAGTGCATTCCTTTTCCCTTCCCCTCAACCCCGAGTGGAGCTTTGGCGGGGAGAACGAGACCCATCGGTTAAGGCAGCGGGTTCAGCTCACGAGAATACTCGATCACGCCCCGGGCTTCGGCTTGGGCACCGTCGAGGCGACATCCATCGTGGATGGTCTGGTCCACGAGATATCCCGGCATTACTCGAATGTAAGATCCGAGGTCGAAGCTTGGGACACGTTCAAAAGCTCGTCTCTGAAAAGTTCGGCGATCTGTCGACGCCCTGAGCCCGGCGAGGTCGCGCCGCACCTTTCCGGGACGACCTCTGGCGGCACCTGCCTCAGTTGAGAGGTCTCAGAACGTGGCCGCAACGCCTGGAGCCATCGTCAGCGCCTGCCCCGCAGCCGGACCCCCTCGCCAGCCTCATCGGAGGGCGGCAGAAACTCGATACCCGATTTTTCCAACGCGGCCTTCACGGCCGTGACGACCCGCATGGAAGAGCGCTCCGGGCCGAACTGAGGATTTTCCAAGCGTTGAATGGTCGGGACCGACACCTCCGCAAGGCGGGCGAGCGTTGGCTGATCGATATGCAGGAAGGCGCGCGCGGCACGTATCTGCCCGAGGCTTATCATGTCTGTGCCATCACGAATGTTATTCGATACTTGATTGGTCGCCGCAGGGTGATTATGCTTTTGACATAACAGGTGTAGTGAAAGCTATCAAGCTGGAGCCGATGGCGTTGCCGTCGAGCGGCTGGCTGATGGCCTGCGCTCCTGCTGAACGGAGTTCGACATGCTGACTTCTTCTCCCCAGTCTCGCCCCGCTCGTTCGGTGTCATCCCCGATCGCCGTCGCGAGCACCTTGGCCGCCGAGGCGGCAGGTCGGCTGACGCGTTGCAGGATATGGGGCGCGCTCGAGCGGGGCGTTCCGGTCACCAGGTAGGACCCGTCGCGCGCCGACGCCCTCGCGCAGCGACGGCATCGGGTCACCCAGCGCCTGTTTCTCCAGCTGCCCGGCCGACACCGCTTGCGGGAATCTGCCGCTCAGCAGAGTTGGCCGACCGCGCCTGCTGACCGCTCAGCTTCGCCCTGCTCTTTTCCAGACATCCTGTCGTCTCCGATGCCTCGGCATCGGACCGATCCCCTTGTGTCCTCCCCCACATGACGAGGTCCCTCGTGTCCCTGATCCCCGGCCCTGCCTCCGCTGTCGTAGATCAGCGATCCGAGAGATGGAATTGCGGTCGGCAGGTCTGCGCGCATCATGGCCCCGAGCAAGGCGATCTGCTCTTCCGGGGCCGTGCGGATCAGCCGGGCCAGCTCGTTTACGGCCGTCTCCGTTTTCACACTGGCGGGTCCGGGGCCGGTCTCGATGATTGTCACGTCGGCTGCAGAAAACAGCTTCGCGATGTGGTTCTCATGCGCCAGCGCGATGCAGAGCGGCAGCAGGTCGATCAGATCCTCGAGAGCGGCGGGAGAAAGCGGCGGCACCTGCGCCCCATACGTCTGCATGACCGCGTAGAGGTCGATACCCTGCGCAGCGGCAGCAGCGACCTCTGTTGGGCTGCAACCGATGGCGGCGGGGCAGGGCGGGCCGAACGGCACCTCTTCCTGCGGCGCGACTGGGACCGGGCCGGGGTCCTCGACTTTTGGAAGGTCGACCGGGCCGCCGAAGAGCGCTTCGACGGCATCGTCATATACGCCCCTTGTTTGCTGATACTGGCGGTGCGCGGCGTCGTCAGCATGATGCCAGTCAGCCAATGCGGTGGCGTGTGCCTCGGCGGCTTTGCGCGCCATCAGCC
>JACLAD010014846.1_pt1 | contig 19715 bp, 28 predicted proteins | sample 8027901 | NCBI WGS metagenome assembly JACLAD01 (sample SAMN15725071, study PRJNA655200) | protist metagenome | isolation source: fluorescence activated cell sorting (FACS) single amplified genomes of... | place: Spain: Blaines Bay Microbial Observatory, Mediterranean Sea | collected 2016-07-05 | reverse complement strand
CAGAGCGAGACGGCAGGCACTCTCACTGAAGCACGCGGTCCAAGCGAAGGAACCCATTCTTCTCATCCCACTCATATTTGTTGCGTGAGCCTTTGGACACCTCAATAAAGCACGGCGCTTCCTTTGGGAAATTTTTCCCTTTGAGCGGAAAGTCGTCTGCGTCGGTTTTAGTGGATTTCCTTCTCCTTAACACGTCACCTCTCTCACACAGCACATAACCTACAAACACTGATCGCGGCAGATGTTGCGGTAGACGGGGACGATTCCACTACTGTAGACTCCTCGACTGGAACTTTTGGGACTGCCGCTGCGGTAACAGAACCACTGGCGATTCTCTCGATCTCTCGGGCCGTAAAGATAGGAGCCTCCTCGCAGAGGCTTGCTCCTCCAACCGCAATGACCGCAGCCGCAGCAGCCACCCCGCCCAAAACAGGCACTCTAGCATCAGCCATGCGGGAGCGAGCCGAGAAGGCACGAGTATGCATGGACCTGGTGTGGTGAAACGTTTTGCGAGTGACGACGCGAGCAAACATTACAGCGCTTTGTGGTCTTTTTGTCTTTGGAAGGGCGAGTGACTTTTAAAAAATGAGGAGGATTTGAAAGGATCAAATGCTTCTCATGGTTCATCCTTTCGCATCATTGTGATGAGGTTAGAGGTTAGAGGGCGCCCAATCCATCTCCGCTCCCCATCCCAACAAACTTATGCAAATGCAATATCGCAAGCAAATCACAATGCGAAAGGATGGACCGCGATGAGAATCATCTCAAATGTTGCCTATCATGGTGGAGGTCAGGATCACCTGAGAATGGAAACCTCGTTCGGCGAGACAGGAGAAGCGATCGGTAACAACATGGCCCCGGCGCCGCCGGCGCCAGCTCCTGCTCCAGGAGGAAGTGTTCCTGCCCATTGGCTTGCCACAGCATTGGTGACTCTGGTTCATGGACAGCACATTCCTTCGTGGATAGTTGGAGGTCAGTCTAGAGGGGGTGAAAAGGCGGGGAGGGGCAGGGAATGTGTGTAAGAGAGAGAGAGAGAGAGAGAGATCACGAGCGAGCAAAGTTCGACACCCTCCCTTGCCTTCCTCCGACAATCGAAGGCCCCAACTTCTCATCCTATTCATACCCAGGATGTCTCTACATTTTCGGGTCTTTTGGTATCTCGCTGGGTCTGAACTTGCAGAAGTTTGCAATGCCTAGTGCTCACAGGTTCTCAGGAGAACAGGACCTCGAGGGAGACGATGACGACCTGCAAGCTCGGGCCATCTTGTTGGACGAGGACGCCAACGTTTTGGGCCGCACAGAACCGGTCATGTCGAACGCTGGCAGGATGCTCTGGTTTGGGGGGTTTTGCAGTTACCTTCTGAGTGGGGTGTTGCTTTCTCTCGCGCTCGCGTTCTCCCCGCAAGCCGGCAAGTTCGGCTCTCTCCGTCTTCTCTTCGTTTTCAATGTCTCCATCCCTCTTCTAAAGAACAATTTCTGACTCCACTTCGCACGTTTACAACTCTCGGCCTGACAAAACATATAGAGCTCGCACCTCTTCTCTCTGTTGGTGTAGTTTCCAACGTCTTTCTTGCATACGCATTGAATAAAGAAGAGATTACTGTGCTCGATCTCTTTGGCCTATTCCTCACAACCGTCGGTACGGTGTGCGCTACACTCAACGCCCCGCACACGAACGAGGATCTCACGGGCGACGAGCTCCTCGCTCTCTTCAAGGAACCGACCTTTCTGGCATTTGTCATTTTCCTAGCCTCTCTCACGCTTACGATTCACTTTCTCAAGATGAACGACGAGCGTGCTGTTAGAAACGATCCCAGAGACTTGTCTGCGGTCCTGCGCTACTCTGCGTCCTCCGGCGCGTTGAGCGGTTGCCTTGGTGGGCTGGCCATCTCGATGATGAAAAGCATGGTCACCATTGTTGAGGGCCAGTACAAGGTCGGGGGCCTCCGTGCTGTGCTAACAAACAATGCCTTTTGGCTAATCATGATCCCTATGGTCGCGACCTGGGTCATGTCAGTTCATCTTCTGACAGACTCGCTGGAGATCAGTCAGGCAAAGGTTGTCGTTACAGTGGACACAATTGTTGCGGAGGTAGTGAGCCTACTTTCCGGGGTCCTTTACTTTCAAGAGTACAAACAAATGACTCTCAACAGTGGCCTGGCATTTGCTGGAGGTGCCTTTTTGGGGATCCTGGGACTGCTTGTCTTGATTTATGGAGGTATCCTCTTGGAGTCGCACAAGCTCTTCTTACACAGGGAGTTTCTGAAACGCCAAAGTTCGAAGACATAGTTGTAATCGATTCCGACTTCGGCCTTCGGCCATAAAATTATAAAATTATCTGGCTGATGATGGTAGATTTCAGATTGAGGTTGCTTGGTTGCAGTCAAGATCGGCAGATTACAGTTCGCGAAGAAATAGTGAGGCAGCCTCGATGTACGCTGTACCAAGATATCTAGTGGCGGGAGACCATCCCCCACTAGGATTGTTTGAAATAAAGCTACGACAGCCAGATCCTGCAGTAGAGTGCCTTCGCGTTTCACCTTGCAAAACAAAGACAGAGCAAAATATGAAAAATCGGGTCGGTGCGCTCCCGCGCGAGGTCCTAAGCTTTCCTTTGCACCACATCCGAGCTTCTAACTCTTACTGTAGAAACCAGGAGAGGTGGTCCCCCGCACTATTTCTTCTCGAACCTCGAACTGTAATTGGAGCATGCTGCGGACAATTTCATTTCGAATCTACATACCTGGTACCTGGTACTGTACTTGGTAGCAGTCGGCACTAAATCTCGATCGTGGTGCGCGGAATTCGCAACTCACTTCAACATCAGCGAAGCGGGGACGGATACTGTAGCTACGTTCATTATAAAACAATGAACCAAGTAGATATGTTGCACTCTGATTTCGCGCATAGCATTGATGATAGCGCCAGGATCCAGGGAAAGCTACCGGATCCACGGCGGCTAAGCCGTCTGGCTGAGGCCTGCGCCTCATTCAATATCGACGGATCGGTCTTTAAAAGAACCGGCGACGGCAAAGAGAACCTCTTGGACGCAAAGATCAAGGGCGTCTTGGGGGAGGCTTATCCAGAAGATGCGATTGGTAAGGGTACCGCTTCAAATAGGAATTGCGTTCTCTTGTTCCTCTCCTATTCTGTAACTCAACCATTCTGATCTCTACGGTTGACTGCACTGTGCGGTTCCAAACACTAGGCAATCTCGTTCCGAAGGGAACTGAGGTTTTCGCGTTCCCGTCCGGCATCGACCTTAGATACTGTCCCACAAACGAACCTCGCTTCCACAGTTTTGTTCTGACCGGTGGTGTCGCAGAACATATCTATGGCCACTGCTGCACACGCTACTTTGAGCTCAGTCCAGAAGAGCTTTCTGTCGTACGGCTCCAGGTGTGTACACGACGAAAGTGCCAACTGCAATGTGATCGTAACTTCTGATGGACTCCCATCGCCGCACTGTAGGTTGGGTGGCAGATACTCATGGCGCAGACGCGAGAGTCGGAGGGAAAGGCAAGAGGAGAAGGACAGGACGTACGAGAACCCTCCCAGAGCGGGCACTGGCTGGGCGGCGAGCAAGGTGAGCCGGATTGCGTGCCCATTGCGTCGAATGCTGACAGCATTTGAGCTGAACTTTGACGACGCTTCTTACGCCATGAATATGTTAAGGTTCCTGCAAAAGTCTCAAGACCTCTCCAGTCTCGGCGATCTCCGCACAAGGGAATACAATTGATACGGAGCTTCCTGAGGTCGTGTATAAGCCTCAGTGCATATGCATTTTCACGACCCATCCCTTCCATGACACGATCCGCGGTCTGCTTAGGCGTTTCTTTCTACAAAAGGGGTTGAAGTAAGTCAGAGCTCTTCGTTGCTGGGAGACGAGAGGCGTTTTATTGAGAGATCAAACTCACAAACAAGCATGGGCCCTTTGTAAACCTACGAAGACAACCTGTGGGCGCGCGTGAGCTTCGATCACTATACAATCTTGTGAACTCGGCTGCCGTTCACAAGCAGGTGGTTCAAGCTTGGGGTACAGCGCCAAGGTGAGGAAGTTGAGCAGGAAGGTGCATGTGCAATTCCAGGAAATCGCCTCACACTTGCGACATAAATATCCACATTTTTCATAACAAAAGGCCACTCTTGGGACCAAGAAGGTCGACGCTGATGACGATCTCTCCACACAGCGATCTGGATTACCGTCCCCTGTTTGGGAGTCTGGAGCCGTCAAACATCATCCGACTCTTCAACGCTTTGATAATGGAGGAAAAGATCCTCGTTATATCTGCAGATCTTTCTCTGCTCTTTCCAGTGCTGGAGGCTTCCCTAGAACTGATCTCACCACTCGAGTGGCCACATCCGTACTTTCCAATTGCTCCAGTCAATATGCTCGAAGACTTCGACGAGTGGCTAAAATTTCCAGGAGCCTTCTACTTTGGCGCTCAGAAGAAGGCTATCAACTGGCCCCACGTTGACATTCCGGAAGAGGTCATTGTCGTCGACCTCGATCAGAATAGGGTGATGAGATCTAAAGGGGGCAACAACGATGGCAACGGCGGCAAAGAGGAGAGCCACGAGAGAGAGAGAGAAAGTGACAGGGGGGACGCTCTCCAATCTACTGTGCCATCAGTAGCAGTAGGGGTGGTAGGAAAGGCTACAGCCTTAGCAGGAGTCACTTCAGTGACATCTCAAAACGAGGAGCCACAGTGGGAGATGAATTATGAGGAGAGCGGGCTGAATTTGGGCCATCCTCATCTTCCTTCAAGATACACTTTCAAGATCTATCAGACGCTGGCCAAGGTTGGTGGCCCGATCTTTCTCTCACAGAATGGTAGGCATGAGTTTGAAGCGCCGCCAATGTCCCCGCTTGCAACTCCAGCAGAGCACATCATCGCTCAAGAGGTAAGTGTAGTACATTGGTGGAACTAGGCATGAGTAGATGCATCTCATAGAAAGTCCACCGACAGGAACACCAAAAGCTTCTCTTGTCCTCACGTAGCTTCAACCATAGTGGTGACAGAAGCAGCGAATCGATTGTATCGGGTGGCCCTGTGGAGAGCAGCACGTCCAAGCGTCGTTACTCGGGCACAAGCAATGCTTACTATAGCTACGGCTCTGCAGAAGGCACTCCGAGCTCGGCAAAGGATATTGGCATCAGGAACAGACTATCTGAGGGGCTGGACAAGTTTGCATCCTTTTCAGGGTCTGCAGGAACCTCCAGCAGTGCACATTCTGATTCTCTTCGCATCACGCCAATCTCGCAACGGTTGTGGAAGAGAAAGTCTTCTGCGCCATCCGTAACGAAGACCACGCTCTCCGTGCTGTACTCTTCTTCTGAAGATGAGGACATAGAAAGCGATGCCGACTTTATGGAGCAAGGGACGCCAACAACGAGGCCCAAAGCGCGAACAGATCGCGACGAAGACACAGGGAGCCCGTGTATAGTCAAGAAGCGTAGCGAGCAGGTTGAACCTTCTTCAGCCAGCTTGGAAGGCAGCGTAGCGGTGGCCCTTGGTAGCGGCAAAGTAGAAGAGAAGGATGATGGAGTTCGGGTTCGAAAGAAGGTATCTGGAATTGCAATGGCCCTCCACTCAAGTACGCCTGCGCCTCGATCTACAGCAGCATCTGCAAAGACGTCTTTCGGTTCGATTGATCTCTCATGGATCAACTATAGAGACAAGAACAATGTGATCATTAGACGCCGCTTTCTGTCGGTGCTTGCGTCAATGCTGAAGTCTTATCGCGAGTACTACATGGTCTCTGGGCACCAGATTGACGACGTGGGCGAGAGTGGAGGTACTGGAGGGTCGGTACTTGATGAAGAGGCTGCAAGTGAGGTCGCGGCTACGGTGAAAGATGTGGACTTGAAGAGCGCAGCTGTTGTGACTGTGGCGGCATCGGCAGCAGAATCTACGGTGGCGTCGACCAGAGCTCTTGATGAAAAAAGCGACACAGGTAGAGAGTATGGGCAGAGCTTTGAAAGCTTGCTTAGTGACATGAGTGATGAAGAAAGGTGAGCCTCGATCCTCTTTAGTTTCTACTGGCTGCACTGCTGCTCAGATGCTCACACCTCTCGGACTCGATCTTGGCGCCCCATGGCTGTTGAACTCTCACCCTGGCTCAATTTCCCAGCGGGCTCATGAACATTGGGTTTTTCTTTGACAAGGAAAACTTCCTTGCAGACTTGAACGAAAAGTGCGTGCCATTTATGAGAGAGTTTCTCGACACACAGATCTTTGCTTGCTTCATTCAAGAGCGAACCGTTCTGAAAGACGGCGGTGACGTCTTTGAGTCGCTCCTCATTGAGAAAATGAGGCGGAAAGCTGTGCGGCTCACGTACCTCCGAGATCGGCCTCACAAGGGCGAACTGTTTAAGCTTAAACTTGGAAGTGTGCGGCCGGGTTTGAGCCTAGACAATGGTTTCACGTCCCCTTTTTGGCTGCGGCGGCGCTTTGAACTCATTGGCCAGGTGCGTATGGAAGAGGGGGCGAGGTTGCACAACATCAGAAATGAGGTACTCACCTTTGCGTGATCACAAAAGGATCTCACATACTACACCGAGCCGCTGAAGATCGCGGAGCTCGAGTCGAAGTTAAGGGCGCTCGAAGCCGAAGCGGAAATGCAAACATATCGTGATGAGCAGCTGGAGAAGCTCCAGGTGCAGCTGGAGGAGAAGTTGCAAAAGGTCAAACGGAGCTGCCGTGGCAAGACGATCACTGTGGTCACAAATCGAACACAGATACGGATACCAGAATCCAATGAATCTTACTACGAAACTCCATTTGCCTTTGAGGTGTGGACGGAAGGAGACAACCAAGCCCGCATTGCTTTATGCGCCGATAACGCCGATGAGAGACGCATGTGGATCAGGCTTCTCCGCTCAAGACTTTACACCGCTGAGCACGTCAAGTCAATTTCCAAGCTGTACCTTCCAAAGGGCTTCCGGATGGACCTAATGCGCTTTCGAGAGACCAACGCGGCCAAGTTGCGCTCGATTTTGTCAAGACTTCACCCGCTATTCAATGGATCAAACTTTCCGAGTGGTCTTGGAATGCGATCCCGATCCAACCCGGCTCTTCGTTCGGTCAGTTCAAGCTCAAAAAAGGCCATCGTATCTCAGCGTTCTCGTTTGGAAAAACTGAGAAAGCTTTCGTTAGAGTCTGGAGCAGCAGCTCTCACATCGTTGCGGTCTTGAGAGTAGACTTGCAAAAAATAAAATATTTTATTTTTTCAGTCTAGCTAGTAGACCGGCAATGACGGTGAATGACAAGTCTGTGTCTCCTGCAGCACAAAGCTCATCGAGGAGCGCCTCGAGTGTACGTTGTGTTGGTGACATCCCCTGCGGGTTGTGTTGCGAGATTGAGAGGTGAGGGGAAGGCCAAGGTGCTTACGCAGAAGCGGAAAAACTCACAAGATGCATTAGCACGTTGCCAAGCTGTGTGCCCTTTATGGGGCGTTGAAGGTCACCTGCTTCCTTGGCGTACGCAGTCTTCAACTGGTCTACCTCCTCTTGCGTAAAAATATCGGCGTTTCCGTCGAGTGCAGCCTTGCCCCTCTCCGCTGACCGATTACGGCGTGCAGTGGCAACCGCACCCGCCGTCACCATCATGGCATCTTTGAGGCAGAGTTCTGGTAGCTTTGATGATTGATTAAGAGCAGCCCCGTAAGGATCACTACTACTGCCATCCCACACGAAAGCGGGCATATCTGAAAAGACTCCGCACTTCGCAACATCTTCGACCCACTCGCCGTCATAGATCTATGTAGTGTCAACGGATGGAAGGATTGAGGCGTGGCAACAAAAAACAACGTGGAAAGACGCTGATATTCTCACCTTTCCCGTATTGATATAGTAATATCGACCCGGGCCTTCCTTCTTGTCGTCAGCAAAGTGCCCTTCAAACCGATCTCCACTGGCAAGCATGAGAACGCCTGATTAGCGAGTCGAGATGGGTCATAATTAGAATGAACGTTTAGCTCTTTGCAACACAGGCGGCAGGTGCAACACTCTAAGTAAAGACCGTACCGACACCGTGTCTCAGTCCCTTGCGCCACTCTCCGTCGTATACGTCTTGGTTCGCGTAAAAGTACTTTCCTCGGCCGTGACGGAGGTTCTGCTCCCACATGCCTTCATACTTGCTCCCGTCCTCGTAGTAAAAGATCCTTTTTCCGAAAAGGAGAGGTGACCAGATACGCTGTGAGTATGCCAAGGTAAATACACGCATTACAATGCATAGTCCTTCGACATACCCCAAACCGTTTTGCTTTCCAAACTCCCAGTCGCCGGTATACTCCTTGCGAATGCGCTGGCCCTCTTTGACCCAAGAAGTTCCCTTGCCGTGCCGCTTCCCATTCTCCCACTCCCCCTCGTAGATGGAACCGTTGCTGTAGGTCATCTTGCCAAACCCATGTTTCTTGTTGCTTTTCCATGATCCTTTGTATACCGTCGACGATCGGAATGTGCTATGCTTGGTTTCGTCGAGCTTCAGCCGCTTCGCCTCGAGGTACGAAGGGTTCTTCTCGACCCAATAGATCGAATGTCGGACGCCATCCTTATTCGCCTTCTTGTCATTTTCTCGCCATAGCTTGCCTGACTTCTTCGACATACTATAAGGTACTACACCAACGAAGCCTTTCGAAATGATCACGCTGTTATGGTCTTTTATGTTTGCACAGGTGCGCGAGTGGGATGAGGGAAGATCTTCGGCTCGAAAAAAAGAAATCGATGAAACCGAACTGAATTGTAATAATCGCGTTGTTCATCCCAAACTGGCCGAATAGTTCCTGTTGATGAGCCGCTTCAGAGCAGCGCGGGCACTGTTGAGGCACTTTTCGACCTCGCTTGATGAGAACGCGGTTGAGTTGTCGGGGAAGAGGGACCCAAGCCGCGCATAGGTCTCGCCCGTACCCCACCGAATAAGCAGGTCTGAGTCAAGCTGTTGGTAAATAAAGAAAGGGGAACGTGTCACTTTCGAGTTTCGAGTTGTTTACGATTTGCATTGCAAGGATTGACGTACGTAGTTTTGACTTGACCAAGAGGCCATATCTTCCGACGAAAACGGGCCCTGAACATTTGACTCCTCGTCGAGGTAGAACCATCCCCTAGAATCGCCTTTGGTGGCCAGGTTGGAAGCGTACTGCGCGACCCAGAGCATTCCTCTGCAACCTTCGGCTTCAGAAACGGCTTCTTCGGCAACAGCTCCAAGCGAACCAGATGTGCTCCGTTGCTGCTCCTGGTCTCGCTCCCGGTCGTTGATGTCTCTCTCTGCTGTCAAGAAAGAGGAAGGGTGATGTCCTTTGGTCTCGCTTCGTCCCTCCTCTTCTTGATTATGAGCATCATGGCAAACTCCTTTTGGCCATTCGGCGGCGGCCTTGACAGCAGCAGCACCGGCCTGGTCACTGCCTTCTTCTTCATCTGCGCCATTCGCTGACGGTGATACCGCCACGGCTGCAGCATCGAGTGCTGAAGCTGTAGATCGACGTATTCTACGCATCTCTTCAATTCTCTCCTGTTTGAGACGCTCCTGGCGCTTGCGTTCCTCCTCGAGCAGAATCTCGGCTTCGAGGAACTTTTGCTGCCTCTCTCGCTCCTCTTGCTCCTCTTTCTGACGCTTCGCTTCCTCAAAGCGGAACCTCTTCATCTTTTCCCCCTCGTTTTCCACGTTGAAACCGTGCATCATAAATCTCATGTGTGCCTGTGTAGATGTTGATCTAATGTATGAGCGTGGGCTTGGCACACTAAACGAACTAAGGGACACTAGTTAATGAGTAAAGCCTTACGTCTTTTTCAATCTCTTTGAGCTTCTCTTGCTGGCGTTCCTTTGCCCGACGGTCCTTTTCTGCCTTTAGGCGCTTCATTGCTTCTTTGCCGTCCTTGACTGCGAATTTGCGGTTGAAAGGAGTAAAAAGTATTGAACATGGTGGTTTGATAAAAGGTGTACGAAGATCAGCAGGCGATGATGATAAAGAGGCAAGTAGATACCGCAAGACTCACGGACTGCAAGAATCTCCGCCTTCGTGCCCCAGAACCGGCTTCTGGCGCCATTTTTCAGGAGCCAGTTGATGGTGTTAGTAAATTTAACCATACCGCTAAGGTCCTCGTTGGCCATTGCTGCATCGAGAGCACAGTCCAGGGCCGTTGCTTCATCTGCGTTTTGGTATAGTATCAATTTCTTGGGTCCTGTGCAGATGCTGAATATGTACTTGGAGATCTCAAGATGCGAGTCGCCGGTACCGCACGAGATGTGCAGCGGGGTATTGCCGTGGAGATCGACAGCGATCCACCCTTTTTTCGTGTCGAGCTCTGCCCCGTAATTTCCAAGTGTTATCAGAACCTCAACGTCGCCCGTTTCGCACTTCGCAGCTGAGTGAAGCAGTGAGTAGCCGGAGTCGGGATGTCGAATATTGGCCTTGTCGCTCATCTCGGTGAGGCGATGGTACTGGTCCTCTGTGCATTCGAGGATGTCTACCATAACATCGAGCTCGCCCAGACAAGCTTGGGCGTGCACGTCGATGACCCACTCGTTCAACAGAGCATTGAGGGTCGCACTCCTCAAGCCGCGTTTGATGAGGTTGGCAGCATCACGCTGGCGATTAAGCTCTTGCCTCTTTACCCTGCCGCGATAAAGAGCCTGTAGGGACCTGATCCCAAAGAGCACACGCTGCAGATGAGCCTTCTCGAGGACCATTCGGACAAAGCATTGCAGAGAGACGCAGGCTCCCATCCGCTCGTCTGCAATCCTGTTGGCAGTGATGTACCGTGCTAGCGACTGCAGGATCGTCGCGGATCGCTTCATAAGCATGAAGTCCCTCCTCTTCTCGTGCGAGCGAAACTGCGTCTGGATTGAAATCGCCGCGGCCCTCTCCCTAGCTTCTTTTTCCTGTCGCTCCCGCTCAAGACGCTGCTCGGTTTCGATTCGTTCCTGTTCTGCGCGAAGCTTCTCCTTGTACACCCGCCGGGCGATGGCCGCTCGTCGCACTGTCTGTATCCGTAGGGCTGCCTCAATCTCTTCCTTTCGTCTCTGGAACCTGCGCCTCGCTAGCAGTCCTCTTGTGTAACGCTGGATCGTGATCACGTCTCCTTTTTGCTTTTCGTACCTCTTTTTTACCATGTACGCTCGATAACTTCTCTGCAACGCACGTACTCCGCGGACAAGTCTCAGGAACCGTAGCCGCATGACAAGGCCCCTCCACCAGTTCTGAATTCTAAGGCTGACGATCCCTCGCTGCCAGTCTTTGAGCTCCTGCAGGCCACCATCCCGGAGGAAGACCTTTCGGTTTTGTCATTAATTGATACCGTGAGTTGATAAAGGAATGCTGACGGAAGCAATAGTGGCACCCTAATAAAACCAACCTTCGAACGGCCAATCTGCCATTTTGGTGATTCGCCGTTTTCCCCTCCTCCACCACGACTTTCCCTTGGAAGTGCCACGGTAAGAAGACCAGCACATTTGTCCTTGCACAAACGCAGGTGCCCAACATTTACATGCTTATCATACATCTCTTGCACACAAAACTCCCAGAAAGCTTTGAATGTTTCCCTAAATGGATAACCCTGGCGACGAATGCGGACCGTCTCGAGGACGCCACTGTACAGGAGCTGGTTTAGAACCATCTGAGAGGTGAAGATTCCAGCACTCTTCTCTTCATTTGGCTTCACGCAACGAATGTAATGCGGCTCCGTCTGCAACAGCTGCTTGTTCAATTTGTTTAGCTGCTCCTTAAACTTGTATGCAATGGTTGTGGGCATCTTCGTTCCTCTGGATGAGACGGCTGCAGCCGAGCCTCCGTCGCCTGCGGAGAAGATCTTCGACAGTAGCTTTTGCTCGCTCGATGACATCATCTCTGCGAGATCGTTGTGAAGTGCGTCCCTGTTCTTTTCGAGAAAGCCAACGACGTTATACCGCACCTTTCCAGCGAAGTGCTCAATGATGAACTCTTCATCAGAGCTGAAACGAGGGCGGAGAAAGTTAGGGTGCTTCTTGTGGTGGCGCTTCAGCTGACCGAGAACCTGCTCATCCGTCCCTCTTCCAAGCATGCAGACCTGGTCGAGGAGAGGCAGGATTCCCACCGGTTTCTTCTCTATGAGTGCAACACACTTCTTGTTGTCGCGAAATGAAACCATAGAAAAGTCGACACCCTCGTTGCGGTAGAACTCCTCTTCCATGACAAAGACGTGATTGTTAAAGATGCTCTGCAGCTTCTCGTTTGTGTAGTTGATGCATAGCTGCTCGAAACTGTTCTTTTCAAAGATCTCGAACCCAAAAATGTCCAGGATGCCAATATCTACATGAGGTTGAAGTTCGTCATTTCAAATAATATGCCATTTAATCAGTCGCATGGACGCGGATAGGCTATAGCGTGGAACGAAAGAAGAAGAAAAGGAGGGTCTCTCCTGTAGTCAATCACAAATCGACGTACATGTCTCTGCGCGAACTGTCGACTTGAGTGAGTCGTTGATTCGAGATACGAGGTAGCTGAAAATCTTGTCATACATCGACTTGGCAAGAGCGTTTCGGGCGTCTACTGCTTGCGTCACGTTGAGCTTGACGATAGGGACAGAGGACCTGCGCTTGGACTTGGAGCTCACACCAGCCCTGATTTCCCGCTGCAAAAGCCTCACGCTGAGCATAGGGCACCCAATGAGGTCTGCAATCTTCTCCACTGCCTTCACGTCCTCGAAGACGGCGTTTCTGTGAAAGTGGTGAAAGGAGTCGATGATTATACGAGAAAGGGGCAAAACGACCATTCATTGCACGCTCTCTCAACTGTACTCACTCCTTTTCGTCTTCTCCATACGCGACGTTGCCAAGCAAGAGAATTGCCGAGAGTGTCCGAAAAATGATATCTTGCTCTTCTTCCTCGACACCCACACTGAGCAAAGCGGTCTTGACCTCTTTGAAATCCTTTGCATCGTCCACACCTTCAACTTCACAACACCCACTTTGCGTGAGGTAGATGTAGTCCTCAACGTTTTCGAGCTGATAACGTGCGCGTTCTTCATCCTGGTGAATTTATATGAGTCAGATTTGCGCAAAGGAAGTGAAAGCGTCATTCCCCACAGTGATTCCAAGCAACAAAAAATGCTTCTTACCGAAGCACCTTTGCAAAGCTGATAGAATATGTGGTAGTTGCGCTCGCCTTCAGATTGCGTGACAAGGCGAGACTTTTCGAGCAGATAGTGCCTCATACTTGCGCCGACAATCTTTCCTTTGTTGTACTCAATTTTCAGAAACTTTCCAAACCTGCTTGAATTGTCGTTGCGAGTTCTATCAAGGAACAAAGCAAGTGATGTTCGAGGGTTGTTCAATGCATAACGGCAATGGTCATTAGGAATAACGACAGAAGAAATGGAGGGACATCATGATGAAGGAGTTGCGGGTGTGGCAGACGGAGGAGGGAAGAGGGGCGGGTGCGTGGAGGGGGGAGGGGACTTACGTCTTGGCGTTTCCAAATGCCTCCAAGAACGGATTTGTAGCGAGAACTCTTTCCTCAATCCTGAGTACTGAGCTCCTCTTCAAATCGTGACTAGCCGTGCGAGCATGCACCTTGTCGAGCGCACTCTTGCTGATTGAGGCGAGGTAGCTCATCACCCTCTTGCACGCTTCCGTCTTGCCAGCGCCACTCTCGCCAGAAACGATTAGGCTCTGGTCCTTTCTGTTCGACATCATCTGACAGTAAGTCCTCTCGCCAACTGTGTACACATGTGGCTTACACCGGATAGCTACATGGTTGTCTATGACCTCGCGAGGTATCCTGTGAGGAGGCAGCGCAAACCAGAGATCCAAGTCAGTGCAGTATAAGTCACCACGTGCCGAGAGAAGCTGACTTACTCGGCTACGTTGTACAATCCCTTGATCCAGGTGTAAGGGTTAATACTTATAAGGATATCTCCTGTAAAGGTCTATATTTATGAATGATAGGCGTATCTATGAGTCCAAAAACTGCTGTACCTACAGGTTTTGACCTTGCTCACTTCGACTTACATAGATGTCCTCTGCATGAAACCTGCGCCTCAGCAGGTCAAGCAAAGGTGCCTCGTGCAGATTGTTCATACCGGCTATGTCTTCTACGTATTCAGAATGACTGGAATTATACGGGTGAAGCTTTGAGCTATCGATCTCGAAAGTGCCCTCGTCTGAGACGATTGTCAAGGTGCCCTCGTCGTGATGCTCCTGGACTTCGCCGAGGAGCCAGACTTCCGTCTCGTGGGGAAACCAAAACAGTCTCGACTCATCAACTTGACCGTTCTCAACGCCTGCAGCAAAGCCTGCAGCGCCGCTGAATGCCATCATGCACCCACTCCACGAGTTCTCCTCTTTCTTTTCCTCCTCTGTATTCCCCTCGTCCTCCTCCTCCTTCTCCTTGTCTCTGGCGGGGTCTGTTGCCGAGAGCAAGAAAGCGTAAGTTTTGAAAAAAATGGATTCTAATACTGTACATGAAAGACGAAAGACATGAAAGACACCCCTCACACTCACCCAACCCACCATCCACCCACCACCACCTACACACCCGCTCGACAACTCATCACGGCCACGGCGGGTTTGCCCTCTCCTAGTGTACAACCTACAAGATCTCTCGGGACCGGCAGGGAGGAAGGAAGGTCGTGGCCTTGGTGGAAGGGCCATGCATTCATTCATCATATTGACCGCTCGCTGCCCGCTCGCCCGTGCCGTACCGAGGAGCACTGATTTGTCACCTTCAGCTCAACTCATTATTTAAGTTGCAATGGCGGCTCTAGTCAGCCCCAAGTCTCTCGCGCTGCCTGGTGTAGCAAATATGGGAACTTCTCACGTCCCACTTCCTTCGCAGATTGAGGCTCTCCTGCGAGCCGAGTTTTGGAAGCCGACGCAGCAGTTCATCAGAGCACACGCACCTCTCCCGTCTCCTCGGTTATTCGCTTCCATGCTCCGGCGAAGGGAACATCACCTCTTTCCGTCAATCCGGGCTCTTGTGTTCCGGGCATGTTATGCACGGCAGCCATTTGCGTTCGCAAAGAGGATCGTTATCGTATACAAGGAAATGTTGACAGAGCTTGCTGTGGCGCTTGCTGCTCTCAAGGCGCCTCCTGGTCGAGCGCTGGAGGTGATGCGAACCTCCATATTTCTCTTCAGCGCCTTCGTAAGTCTTAAACGAACCGAGCGCCCACACTCATTGCAAGAGAAGGTGAGACTAATGTGCTATCGTTTGCGCGCGTCTGTCGTTCTGCTCCTCTCCGTGTGTGTGGAAATAGGCCCGCTGCCTCCGTGCTCTCGTTGCCCCTGTCGAAAGATATCACCTGGACTTCCGCACTCTGAAAGAGTACAGCTCTCGTATCCTGGTAAAGTCTTACCTCTCTGCTGATACCGGCCCTCCCCGCCAGTGCGCGAGTGAGATCACGAGGCTTCTCGCCAGAGTTGAGAACCGCTTTGATAGCAAAACCCTTATCTTTGACACCCTGAGGGCGTTCAGGGGAGACCAAGTCTTGATTGAACCGTCCCTCGGTGTGCGCTCGGCCTACTGCGGAATGAGATTCAACTGCCTCGTTCCGCACTCCATTTCGTCTGCCGACCATAGGGAGAACTTTGACAAGCCCCAGCGTTATGAATTGCTGAGAAAGTCGTACGGACATACCATAGTCGATCTCAACGACAAACGAACAATGGCAGACGGCTTGCTGGTGCCCACACTTGCAAGAGCGAGGCACAAAGCGAATGCAACTGGCAAACGTGAGGTTGACAATGGGTAGGTCGCTGTGAGGCAAGCTGGCACTCAAGGCCATACATATATGATGAAATTATGTAATTATAATCTGGTTCTCACTACCTACGTCACTTCTGGCAGAGTCTACTCAATCGGGAATCCAGTGCTGGAAGGCTCAAATGCAAAGTTGGTGAGGAAAACGAAGCTACACGTCAGGTAGGTTACGAAGAGATTTATCAAATCAGGGGAACAGCAGGTACCAGCTGTCAAGCTCCGTCATCAAATTCCAAACCAAACCTTGCCCTCCCCACTGATCGTGCGGTAACCGCAAACAGAGACGCCGTTGAGGATTTTAGGCGGGCCCGATATTCGATGCCTCTCAAACTTCTCTCCAACTTTTCTGTTGAAGTCTCTATACAACGAACCAAATCGGCGGAATTTGACATCGCTAAAGATCACGGCGTGATATTCGGCATCTTCTTTGAGGACGGCAACGCGTCTCCATCGATGACTGGTACTTTGTAAGTGGAAGTGAACATAAACGCAGTTCCCGTGCAGCATGTCCGAGTGAACGAGAGTCCCGTGTACTCAACGCCTCGACATTTCTCGTCCAGTACAAACCTTTATCAACGCTTGGGCCAATCCTCCAGAAACGGTAGCATGCTGTGTTTGGACGGCTGCAAGCACGCGCTCGTCGTGGTTGCAAACTTGTTCCTGCGGAAGGTGCAGGTATTGACAACTTTACGCGGCGCCACAATACCAACGCGTGGTACGGGTAGTCGTCCTCTCGGCAAGTTCAGGGTTGGGCAGGTGGCGGATTTAAAGCTGGAAGAAAACGGAATTGTGTCGCTGAAGCTTCAGTACTGTTCTTCTTCACAAGAATTGATGCTCTGGCAAAGTGTATCGGATAAGGACGAACTTCTCTTGCACGAAAATAATTTTAATCTCCAGTACCGGCTCGGGGTTAGAGTTAGTGACCCCCTAAATCTTCACTCTCGCGTCTGTGTTGCTGGCTTTCTTGGTCAACAATACAAGTCATATAATAATCCAGGAGAAAAGGTCGTGGCTACTTCATCAATCCAACTCAAAAAGTTTATCGTGGATGTCTCCCCAATAGCCAACACCGCCTACGAGCAAATTTTGAACAGGAATTTTCAAGATATGAGAGAGTTCTACACACAATTATGCTCATCCTGGAGCAAGGAGAAATTGAAAGACAGCGATGGCGTGCTTGATTACATGAACAAAACGATTGACCTGATAGCAAGTGAAAAGCAGTTTTGGGTAGACACAGGTCTAAAGCGGGAGAAATATACAGCCAAACTTACGAAAATGAAGGAGATCAACAATTCTTGTGATGATGGCGAATTCAACGAGATTGGCCTTCGCAATTCTGCATTGATAGAGGACATTTTCATTAGACAAAATGTCGACGCAATAACCAGTGGTATGGATTTCAAGACTTTTCTGTTAGACGAAGGGGAGGATTCGGGATCGATTTCAAGGTTTAAGAAGGCGTTTGCTTCTATTGTCGACGTGCAGTTTGGGGCATCAGAAAAAGTTGTGGACAAGCTCATGCGCGCATTCACACAGTGTATCAATGATACAATTTCTGAACACGCCCACGACGGTCTTCGGTGCATCGACATGATAGAAGAACTTGTTCGCTTGAGTTATCGACTTCATAATACTTTCGTGGTCCGTTGTCCGAGCAGGCTTGTGAAGAAGCGATTGCTGAGGATGTTCAATGAGTTTCTTGTCGATCTGATGAACGCAGATCGAGGCGTTCAGCAGGTACAACTCTGGGAGCGGATTGAAATCTTTGTGGATAAGACTATCCAGAGAATCTTGAGGGACAAAGAGGGACAAGAAAGCGAAACTCTGCTGAGGAAGAAGTGGGACGCTGCTGAGTTGCAACTTGCAATGGCATTTAAGCTCTGCCAGCATTTGGAGGAAAAGGAAATGGACAAATTTTCTGTGTTCTACAAGCAGCACCTTGCCAACCGACTCCTGCAAAGCAAAAATGTTGACAAAGATATTCGATTCGAGAGAGAGGCCATTGTTGTCTTCCGTGAGGTCCTTGGGGAGCAGTACACGCAGCCTCTTGCGGGAATGGTGGCGGATATACTCCACGCGAAGCGTTTCGTGGGTCCGTTTGGAAAGTTCGTTCGATCCGGAGGAAAGATTGTGCTTCCTGCATTGAAGAAGGCAAGGACACGCAACGCTAAAATATTTGGAGATAATTCTAAAGACAAAGGTACGCGAAGTGTTGAGGACGGTGCAAAAATGTGGGCACCTGCTTCACTTCGTACATTCATGCAAACTCTAGGAGGAAAAAATGCTGCCAAAGAAAATGTCGCAGATCTCGATGCTGAGATAGCGCGCGAGGTAGAGCTAGAGTTTGATGGTGGAGGAATGCCCTACCACTGGCCGTGTATGCGCTGCACAGTGAGTTTGATGAAGAGATGCAAAAGGAAGAGTGTACATTGTTATTGATTGGTTTATTTTATTTAGTTTACTTATTAACATTCCAACCAACATCAAGTTCGTAAATGCCCCCCAGGCCATGAAGTGTGCCATCTGTGCCGAAGGAGTGCGCCCAAACAAGGAACAGAAACGAGCGCAACTTGTGCGAGGCAAAGCCATGACGCTCAACTGGAAGTGTCCCAACTGCACCTTTGTGTCTGTTGGAGGAGGTTCGTTACATGCTCTGTGCATGTTCAACACTTTCTGCAAATCAGTACTCGAAATTTTGTTGCTTGCTCAATGTCAAAATGACCACTCTCTTTGTACCATAACAACGATTGCAGAAGCTTGTTTCGAATGCCAAACAAGGTGAGTAAAGGGAGAAGGCGATCGGCATATGTATGCATGGAAAAGCCTGGCACAGAAATTAGTACTTACCTAGGAGATAACGTTTCAGACGTCCGGAATTGACCGCTGATGATCTGGCAAGAGCAGAGCAACTGATGAAGGACGAAGCAAAGCGAAAGGTGCTTGACAGACGCGTCTTGGAGTCGGAGAAGCAAGTAAAGGCGGCCGTAATCATACGTGAGCACTCAGTCTTTCTCTCCTCTCTAATGACTCGTTTCTTGAAGAAGAGGGATCAAAACTGATCTATCTCGCTTATCCTTCTGTACACCCTCCGAGCAGAGCGCAATGTAAGGATGTTTTTGGCGCAGCGTCATTATAAAGAAATCCAAGCAACGAAGATCATGGCCAATACACAGCCGTTGGACCTTCGTGGGGCCACTTTCGAGCCGCTTGTATTGCATCGCACCTTTTGGGACCAGTTCAAGGAGCTCCATCCTGATCTTCACAAGATCTCACAGCCAGCATACCATTGCGTTGCGCGCTTCGAGGAATACTTTGCTAAAGCGTATGGTGGCGGCGGAGGGGCGATGAGCCTCTCCTGGGTGCACTCTCGCGGTTCAATGGTGGTCGCGAATGCTGAAAGCGAGAAGAAGCTCTCTTCTTTGCAAGGATTGGCTCTGCTTTTCTGCGGGTCGGTCGGTGCTCCAGTCTCGTTTCTGGCAGTACAGGCAGCCTTAGGAGGACCCTCCGCCGGCTTGCTCAAACGTGAACTTCACTCTCTCGTCTTTGCGAAACGGCCGCTGCTTTTTCGCAAAGTTGGGGGTGGAAAACTGATTGGGGTGACTGATGTCTTCACATGCGAAGAGGGCTGGCGTTTGAAGCAATGGGAAGCTGTGGGCCTTGTGGCTGTGAAAGACGTGTGCATCTTGTGTGGTCGGGGCATACTCCAGCTCTGTACGAAATGTGCAGCTGGTGGACCTCTTGATGGAAAGCGCCTCCAGAAAACCGGTTGTGTCGTCGCCGTTGGCGAGTGTGGCCATACTTTCCACTGGTGCTGCGTCCAGGACTGGCTGTCAATGAATGACCACTGTCCCCTTGGTCAGCACAAATGGAAGGAGGTGAAACACTGAACTAAAAGAACTCAATTGTTCTTATTTACTTTCCGCATCGTCTCACAAAGCGGTCCCTCGCCTTCCGCTGTTTAACTTCCAACGTTT